>FSSH01000249.1_pt1 | contig 191392 bp, 197 predicted proteins | sample 1166101 | NCBI WGS metagenome assembly FSSH01 (sample SAMEA32972668, study PRJEB13176) | freshwater metagenome | biome: Drinking water system; feature: Biomass in drinking water that filtered by 0.45 um membrane; material: drinking water | place: USA | collected 2012-12-20 | depth 0 m
AGCCCGAACCCTTCGAGTTGAGCCGTCGGCATCAAGACCAGGTCAGCGGCCTGGTAGTACGCCACGAGCTGCTCCTCGGGAATAAACCCAACCAGCCGAACGACCTGTTCCAATTGCCGCACTCGAATCCCCGCCTCTAAATGAGCCCGCAACGGTCCCTCTCCTCCGATGACCAATAGACAACGATGGCCGGTCTTCCCGAGGGAGGCGATGGCATCCAGCAACATCTCCAACCCCATCCGTGGAACCAGATTGCGGACGGTGAAGAGAATCGTCCTATCCTCCGGTATCCCCAACGTTCGGCGCAGCTCTCGTCGATTGCCAAGCGGACGAAACAGACCAGGATCTGCCGCCCCCGGTATCAGCACAATCCGCTCGGGCGCGATCCCATGCGTCGCCATCACCCGCTGCCGCATGAACTCACTCAGGACGACAATCCGATGACACCGGCACATCACCAGCCACTCGATACCTCGGCGCGCCAGGGCATTCACATGGCAGCGCAGTTTCGACCACGGCGAGGTGGCTGCCACGGCGCGCGTGAGATACTCCTCGTGCGCCAGAGAATGACAGACATAGAGCCACTCAGCCGCCGCACTCCGCCTGAGATAGAGGGGACCAAGACCCGAGAGGGCTTGATGAATGATCGCAAGGTCATAGGGAACTTTCCGGGTCAGACGATCGAACAACTGCATCACCCCCTGTACAGTCGATCGCACAAAGCTCCACTCATTCTGCCTCGATACAGGAAACCGCCACTCCTTCGCGCCGCCGATCGCGACCTCCATCGACACAGTCTCATCCGCGGCCCGCGTCAGGAGATCCACCTGATGCCCCGCTGCCACAAGACCGATAGCCTGCTGCCGCAAGACACGCTCCGCTCCGCCGATGACCCGTTCGGCCGAGACTTCCGCTAAAAACAGAACCTTCACAAGGCCTCCACGGCCACAGCCGAATCAGAGGCAGGCTGAGCGGCTCGTTCATGCCACAGCTCCAACACCATTAAGGCGTACAGCTGGTCCGCGCAATTTCTTCCCCCGCTCTGATGTTCCGCCATCAGCCACCGGACATACTCAGGCGCGACATAACCCCGGCGACGGACAGCGGTCTCCGACAACAGATCCTGCGCCATCTCACGTAGATCTTCGCGCAACCAACGAGCCAGCGGAATCATGAACCCCTGCTTGGGGCCGTCAAGAATCGCCTCGGGCACAAGCCCGCGCAGGGCCGATCGCATGAATCCCTTCAGGTGCCCACCCGACAGTCGCAGCGATGGAGCAACTCTCAACGCACAGGCGAGTAGGAGGTGGTCGCAAAACGGAACGCGGAGTTCAAGCGAATGCACCATACTCATCCGGTCGCCCATACGCAGCAGATCATCGGGAAGATAGGTCTGTAGATCGAGGCCCATCGCGCGATCAACCGGGTTACCTGATGGCCATTGGTCAAAGAGCGGCGAGGGCCGGCTCGGAGAAAAACCGTGGGGCAACGCGCTCCTCATCGCTCCGCTCCAGATGCCGGCCTCCCACTCAGCGGGAATGAACGTCGTCCACCGACGATATTGCTCGGCCAACGAGCGATGGCCATGCTCCAGAAACCGCTTCACTCTGCCCGCGTGGTCACGACCGGACCCATTTTCACGGCAAGCCCATGCGGCAGAAACACACAGCCACGATCGCATCGTGCGAGGAAGCCTGTGATAGTACGAGGCGAGGCGCATGCCGAGATACCGGGGATAGCCGCCGAACAGTTCATCGCCGCCGATCCCGGACAAGGCCACCGTGACTGAGCGGCGCGCGACTTCAGACACGAGATACGTTGGAATCGCCGACGAATCCGCAAACGGCTCCCCCATTCCCTCGACCACGCGGGGAAGGAGCGTGCGGATATCAGGCTGTAAGATGGCTTCCGTGTGATCGGTTCCAAAATGTGTCGCGAGGAGCCGCGCGTTGGCCAGCTCGTTGTAGGACTGATCCTGGGGAAGCTCGTAGCCGATCGTAAAGGTCTTGACCGGTCCCCGTTCCTGCATCATGGCCAGCACGGCGGCAGAATCCACCCCCCCGGACAAAAACAATCCCACCGGCACATCGCTCACCAGATGCGAGTGAACCGTGTCGCGGAAAATATCAACGAACTGTTCCTTCGCCTCTTCGACCGTCGTCCACGGAGACGGCGACATGGATTGTTCCGGTCGATAATAGCGGACGGCCTCAACGCGCCCCTGCCCGACTCGTAACGCTTCGCCGGGCCTGAGTTGGTAGACGCCTTCGTAGACCGTGTCGGGTCCGGGAACGTACAACGACGTCAGATAGTCGGCGATGGCTTGCGGACGGATGCGCGCATCGGGTAATGCTGCCAGCAAGGATGGTAGTTCGGACGAAAACAACACATCGGTACCGGTTATTCCCGTTCCCGGACGAGTAGCATAGTAGAGCGGCTTGATCCCCAATCGATCCCGGACCAACAGCGCTTCCTGGCGCTCCCGATCCCAAATCGCGAACGCATACATTCCTCTCAGGCGCGCGAGACCATCGATTCCCTCCTGCTCATAGAGATGCACCAGCACTTCGGTGTCGCAGCGGGACGTCAACCGGTGACCGCGATCCAGTAACTCCTGACGCAAGGCACGATAGTTATAGATTTCCCCGTTCAGCACCGCCCAGACCGAGCCGTTTTCATTCTGCACCGGCTGCCGGCCCCCGGCGGGATCGATCACGCGCAGACGGCGAGCCCCGAGCGTGACCCCGCCCTCACGGTGAAGCCCCTGTTCATCCGGACCCCGATGGACCAGCCGCCGGAGCATCCGGGAGACCAAGGCCTCCTCATTCGAACCGATGATGCCGCAGATTCCACACATCTGATTACTTCTCTTTCCCTTCGGTCACCGTCCGCTCGCGCCGCTCCAGTTCTTCCCGCTCCCGTTCATGCCGGGGCGAAACGGTCTGCGGCGGCACATCGACCGGCTCATACCGCAGATGCTTGGCCGACCCGACTGAGGTCAACAACATGCGCACGCCGAGCGCGGCCACTGCGCCGAGCAGACAGACGATCAACACGCTGCCCCAAAATCCGATCCGCCGTTTCCATCGGCGGCGGCTCTGCCAGCTGATCGCACTCACGAGTGTCCATCCTTCCGTCGTGCGATCAGTGCAAGCAACGTCGCCCAGACCGGACGGCCAGCACCCAGCCAGTGCGCCGCGAGCGGCCACAGATTCCTCCCTACCTCACAGGTGCGTGAATTCACGAAACACCATCTACGCGCCGGGCGATCAGTTCAAACGACGGGGCCCAAACCAGACGCCCGGCGCTCAGCCGATAGGCCAGGTCCGCCACCATCGAGAGTCCCCCTCCTACCAGCCTCCATTTCAGCCGGCGCACCAAGGAATTGGCGCTCGTGACCGGACCCAGGCTCGGAGCAGAATTGCGCAGGGAAAGCACCTCAAAGCCGCTGGTCTCCACAAGCGTCCGCAATGCGCTCGGCGAATAGCTGAACAAATGAAAGGCCTGATCATACTGGGATCCGCACCAGCGAACAGGCACTCTCATTCGCTGATGAAACAGTCCATTAGATACACGAACCGCAATAATCCCTTGAGGCTTCACCTGACATGTCAAGGCTCTCACGATGGCCGCAGGATCCGTCACCGTTTCCAGGACATTCACCAGTGTCACCACATCGAACGGGCCTCCCGTCGATTGCCCGAGCTCTGCCGGCGACAGGACTCGTAACCCTTTCCCCCTGGCTCGCTCGGCGGCTCCTTGGGACACTTCGACCCCGGTGCAGTCCCATCCTGCCTCGCGACAGAGCATCAGGAACGCGCCATCGCCGCAGCCGATATCGAGCAACCGTCCCGGAGGCCTTCGCCACTCCAGCAGATGCGCCGAAACGCTGGCAAACACCGGCTGCCGATCGGCGGAACTTTCCGCGGCGCCATAGGACCCGTCATAACTCTCCCGATAATATTCCTCCACGATAGAGGAAGAAGGCCGAGGACTCAGAAACACCAGGCCGCACGCCGGACAGGCGACATACCGTCTTGTCGAGGTCTGAAACACCTCAGACGGACTCCCGCCGCCCCCGCAGGGACACACCACAGTTTCCATCTCCAGCGGCACCGCGAAGCTCATGCGACCTTCCTGCTCCATGAGGGTGCGTCGATTCCTTCTGCCCGTAAGGCTTCATCAAACACCGCCACCGTCTTTTCGACCATCCGGTCGACCGTAAACCGCGCCTGCACCACCGCACGCCCGGCTACTCCCAAATGCATCGCCCGTTCAGGATGCTCCAAAAGAGATTCAATCGCATGAGCCAATCCACCCACATCACGCGCGTTGACCAAGAGGCCCGTCTTCATGTGATCGATCACTTCAGGCACCCCATTTACCCTCGTCGCAATCACCGGCTTCCCCATGGCCAACGCTTCGAGAATGACAAACGGGAACCCCTCAGAATGCGAGGGCAGCACCACCACGTCGGCCGCTGCGTAGAACTCCATCACATCGTCGCGAGAGCCGACAAGCCGGCACATCGACGACAGACCCCGGGCAGCGGTCAGCGCCTCCAGCGGCTGCTTCAACTCACCATCACCCACACACACACATTGCAGTTGCGGCCATCGATCCCGCAGCAGAGCCAATGCTTCAATCAAGTCGCCGTGCCCTTTGGGTTGGCTCAGCCGAGCCACCATGACCAGCAACGGACCATCGGTGAGGCCAAACTCACGACGTACCTTGGTTCGATCAACGTTATCCTGAAACAAGCGGCGGTCGATCCCGTTGTGCACGGTCTCCGTCAGGTTAGCAGCCGCCGAATCGTCCTGAACCACATCGCGCCGGATGGCGTCGGACACACAGATAATCCGCCGTACCAGCGGCAGAGTCGAGCGCAGCGCAGCGGAATAGATCCAGCGTTTCAATCGGCTCACCTCATAGTCGGCGATTGAATTGTGGACCGTAGAGATCACCACCGGCACCCCCGCCAACCACCCAGCCACACGCCCATAAAAATTCGCCCGTGCGCCGTGGGTTTGCAGTATCGTGACCTTTTCGTCTGACAGCACGCGCACCAACCGCATGAGGGCAAACGGATTCAAGAGCGGCTCCAAATGCACCACCCGCACGTCTACCCCTCGGGCCTGCATTCGACCGACAAACGAACCCGGCTCCGGACAAATCAGAATCGGCCGGAAGCGTGTGGGATCGAGGTGCTCGCAAAGCAATTCCAGATAGCGCTCACCGCCGCCATAGGAGGCCGACCCGGCCAGTTCGGCAACCACGATCATGTCGCCGTCCTCTCTTGCTTCATCCCTAGAATCATGGACCCGTTTCCCCGCTTCGGCACGAATAGTATCTCCAGCGCCACCGTCAGCAGTACCGCAGGCAAAAGCAACAGTCCGATTCCGCTGACCCCGTGTCGTTCACCATAGGAAAATGTCTCTTTGAGGAGCGACACCCATCGCCCAAACGTGGGACGCGCGTCGAGTACCGTAACAGACCGCCTCTCCAGAGCCTCGGTCAGTTGGGACAGAGTGAATCCCTCGTACACATGGTCGTCTCCCGACCGATGAGCCCGGAAACGATCCGACGCCTCGTCCTCCCCGGATCCAAACCAGAATCGCTGGTCCAGACTAGGCACATGAATGAAGAGCAGCCCGCGGGAGCGCAACGCTCCGACCAATCGATCAAGCGTCCCTTCGAAATCCTCGATGTGCTCCAACACATCAATCGAGTACACCAGATCGTACTCGCCGCTACTATCGAGTCGAGTAAGATCCGACTCGATCACCGACACATTCGTGCGCCGCACCGCATCTCGCACCTCACGATCCACATGCAAATCCCGTCCGACAAAGGAGCAGGTCGGATAGCGACCCGCTAGCATCACGGCCAACTGCGCCTCAGGACCACAGCCGGCATCCAGAACGCTCCGTCCCCCCTGTCGCAGAATCGCGGCCACCTTCCACTGCAAATAGAGTCCTTTGATAACCAGACCTGCGTGCAGTCCTCCCAACCATCGTTCAGAGAGAGGACTGGCCACAGTTCTATAGACTTTGTCGAGAACGGTAATCATCGTGCGCGCTCTGCCTCCGCCAACATACGCTGCGTGAACAATCTCATCGTTTTCGTCCCACGATCAGGAGGCTCCCTCGTAAATGCGGTACCGCATAGAATGGCCACTTTACCCAATTAATCGCCTGCTGCTGTGCGGTCTGCCGGCAATCCTGCGTGTCCTCACCCAGAAAATGATGCGACTCGGCTATCTCAAATCCTGAACTCCGGAGCATGTCGGCCAGCTCATGCATCGCGTATTCGCGGGCATGGGGACGCCATTCATCGTTTGGATTGTCATAGCCGGGAGGGGCCAACCGGTCGTTCAGCGTCCGGCCGACCAGCAATTTCATCACATTCCCGATGCGCGTCACATTCGGTGTCGTGATGACGATGCAGCCACCGGGCTGCAGAAGACGGTGGGCTTCCGCCAGCAGATGAAAGGGGGATGTCAGGTGTTCGATGATCTCCAGGGCGAACACCAGCCTCGCGGCTCCTTCTGCCATCGGTACGGCAGTCGGATAGCCCTTCAACTCAAACTGTTTCGCCGCCGGGTCCAGATTTACCGTTAAAATGTCGACGTCCACATCCTGCTTCATCAGCTGCACAAACTCCGGGCTCGCCATCAGTCCGGCCCCCACGAGCCGGGCCGATCTCGTCGGCGCAGCCAGGCGCAAGAGCCTCAACAGGCTGCCGGGGTACGGACCAAAATCGACGATGGCTTGCGGCCCCTGCGGCAACCAACGCAGTCCGCTCCGCAGAGCGACGTACAACCGATCCCGGCATTTCAGGGCATGGTGCATCGGCGTGGTGAAACGCGGATCCTCGTTTCCGAACACCTCATAGCGGGAGGGACGAAACTCCCGCATCACGCCATCGAAGCCTGATCTGGTCAATTGGTAACTCATCCCTTCACAATCTCCGGCCGATTAAGAGCAACGTGTCACACAACCAGGTAAAGCCCATAGCCCCCAAAAATTCATAGCGCTGTCGGAGTCCGGTTACGGTCACGAGCTCAAATCCCTCCCGAACGACGAGCGCCGCCAACAGGGCCGCGTTGAAGGAATGCAGATGGCGCTCATCCGCCGTCACCGATGGGACGCCTCCCCGCAACGCCTCTAAGCGAAAACGCCAAAAGGCGACATTCGGCACCGTGATCAAGACATGACCGCCTGGCCTAAGCACTCGGTGAAATTCAGCCACCGCCCGACCCGGCTCCACGAGATGCTCAATCACCTCGCTGGCGACCACCAGATCGAGACTGCAGTCTGATTCAGGAAGACGTTCACCATTGAGATCGACCGCATACTTACGATCCAGCCCCTCGGCACGATCGAGTGCCGCGACCGACAGATCGCAACCATGTACCACGACACCAGCCAATACTTGCTTGATTTCTCTGGCCAGCCGGCCGTCGCCGCACCCCACATCCAGCATGCGATCAGGCGCAAGCGCAGCCACCCTCTGACTGATCTGGCCGTATCGCCGGACTCCTTCAAACGCACCAGCTGCGGCCTTCCAGCCGTTCCACTCGAGATCATACTGCTCACGTTGACTCATCGCTTGTGGCATCGCTCTTATCCTCGTAGGCCCGCCGGAGACATGGCTGCCGAATCTGCCTCGTCATGCCCCAGCCAGACCCGACGCAAGGTTATCCACATGGCGTGAATCTCCTGCCGCCGATCGGAGGCATGCGAGCAGGCGGTCACCATCAACTTGCGCAACACGCCAACGGCAATCCAGCCCTTCATCAGAAATCGTCGGGGTTGTGCAAAGTGCTTTTCCACATAGCGGATGCGGCTGAGCTCCCATTGCTTATTGAGGCCATGCCGGTTCGTATGGCTGCTCCGTCCGAGTAAATGCACCACCTCCCCTTCCGCCACATGCCGAATGCGATAGCCCAACTGCTGAACCCGACGACACAGATCGACATCTTCGAAATACATAAAGAACCGTTCATCCAATCCGCCCAACCGATCGAACACGGCTTTGCGAACCATGAGACAGGCACCGTTCGCCCACTCAACATCCTGCGACTGTGTGAAGTCCATCGGGGACAAAGTCCCCACTAAACGCCTGACGACCAGAGGCAGCGTCTCCGAATAACGCACATGGTCGCGAATAGAAGGAAAGGGGAAACATGACTGCAATACCTGTCCCTGCTCATCACGCTGCAAACAACTCACAGCTCCAATGTCCAGATGCTGCTCCAGACAAGTCACCATCGTGCGGAGCGTGTGCCGCTGCATCACCGTGTCGCTGTTCAGCAGCAAGAGGTACCGTCCAGAACTGACGGCGGCAGCCTGATTGCAGGCTTTGGCAAATCCGCAATTCTCGGCATTGGCAATCACGGTGACATGAGGGAACCGGGCCCGTACCGCATCCACACTCCCGTCGTGAGAAGCGTTATCCACCACGATCACTTCGTAATCCACCCCCGTCGTTCTGTCCTGAACCGATTGCAGACAGGCAAGGAGCAGGTCGCGAGTATTGTAACTGATGACCGCGATCGACAGATCCACGTATCGTCTACTCCTCTTGTTTCACGGCACTGAGCATCAATTCATTGCCCGCCCATCGCCAGAATGGCAACAGTCCTTGCTCCAGACGATGAAGCCCGCGCGCCATCGGGCCGGCATCGCTGGGTCGCAAATTTCCCCGCGCATGCCCCTGGCGACGGATAAGCAGGCTCTTTTCGTAATTCACCTGCGAGAGGAACGGACGTGTCAGCATCCGCTCGACACGAAATCCCGCCCGCTCCACACAGGCTTTCAAGGTGTCGGGTGTAAAGAGCCACAGATGCCGGGGCGGCTCGAGCGCCATCCAGTGATCTGCGAAGAGCCGGCTCATCAGGCCCGCAAAATTGGGTGTCGTCAGGACCAATCGTCCTCCGTCCTGCAACACCCGATGGCACTGTCGCAAATGACTGATCGGATCGGGGACATGCTCAATCGCATGCACCATCGTAATCACCGCCATACTGCGGTCCGCCACACCAACCGACTCCAAGGTTCCCACCTTCACCGGGACCCCGTAGCTCTCACGCGCAATCCGTGCGGCCTGCGGAGAGAGATCGATACCCAGCACCTTCCATCCCAACGCTTGCATCGCCGACAGATAGCCGCCCGCTCCACATCCGATATCCAGCAACGTCCCCCCCTCGACAAAGGGTGGACACAATTCATCGCGGCCATATCGCGCCCTATCTTGTAGAGCAGGCACATGCCCAAGGACACGCCCGGCCACCGGAGCCCACCACTCCTGCCGTTTGAACCGGGTGTAGCCGAATACCTCGCTCAAGATCGTTGCTCGCAGCGCATCGCGCATTCCGGCCGCCGGGCGAACCAAGCCTGCACCCTGCGTGGCCCCCTCGTGAGGTTCGTAGTCGTCCGGGTAACACTTCGGAATGTCCTCCATGATCGGCCGTGGACTCTGCCAGACCAATCCACAGGCGGCACAACGGGCAAAGCCGAACTCGCCCTCGACGGAATAGAGCCGGTCATGCAACCCCTGAAACAATGTCGCACCGGGGGTGCCACACAATAAGCATTGCGTGACGAGCTCTGTCGTTAGTGCCGGCATACCACCGCCTCGGCCATCACATCAGCCCGCATGTTTGTCGGATAGTGAAAGGCTTCGTGCCCCATGGCGAGTCGTACTCGTTTGGCGAGTTCCAATCTCCACCACGGCAGCGGACGGTAGCCCCCCAAGACCTTTATCAGCCCTCCTGTGAGGACGAGCATTGAATTCAGGGTTAATATCAGCCACAAGATTCCGGCACCGATGAACCCTTCATGCTTGCGGTAGTAGCGAATCAGTCCGATCAAGCTATCGGCCACGCCCTGGTCCGGCATAGCACCAACTCCTCCGGCGCCTCCATGATGCATCACCTCGGCCTCCGGCAGGAGAAACAGGCGATGCCCTGCGTCCTGCAACCGTCGACACAAATCCACGTCGTTGTAGAAAATGGGAAACCGCTCGTCAAAGAGCGCCTCTGCCCCAATCGTTGACCGACGCAACATCAAGCAGGCGGCCGGCGGCTGTTCGATTTCCATCACGGTATCGAAGGACTCATCCAGCAGGTAGAAGTCACGTATCCACCGATTGCGCGGGGCCACATTCCGGAGCAGTGTTTCGGACCACAAGACGTATGACCATCGCGGCAACCGCTTGTGATACCGCTGCAGCGTGCCATCCGGATTGCGCAATACCGCCGTCACACCGGTTCGGCGCTGGTCGATATCAAGGAACTGCACCATCTGCTTCACAGCGTCGCCCCGCAATTCCGTATCGGGGTTCAATATCAGCACATATCGGCCCTGCGCACGTTCAAACGCCTGGTTGTTGGCTCTGGCGAAACCGAGATTGTCCGAATTACACACCAGTTCCACCTGCGGATACTTGGCTGCTACCAATGCAGCACTCCCATCGATCGATCCGTTATCAACCACAAGCACTTGCGCCGCGAGGCCATCGACACCAGTCTCAATGGAGGCCAGACAGCGTTCCAGGAGCGACCGCGTATTCCAATTCACAATGATAATCGAGACATCCATCTGGTCTTTGTCATGAACCCTGATCATCCTCTTATGAGCCCCATAACATACGTAGACGGAGAGACTCTCGCGACCACACATGCCAGCCGTAGACACTGATGCCAGCCAGACCACACAACGCGCCCAGCCACTGTGCGATCCACATCGACGGCACGGCCTGACTCAAAGCCACGCCCCCTCCCACCAGAACCACCAGGCTGCCAGCCCATCGCAGTGGTTCAAATGCCGAGAGCACTTCAACACCGAGGATTTGTACCGTGGCCTTGAGATGGAGGCCAAGCCCCACTAGAAAGGTCAACGCCAAAGCCCAGGCGGCTCCTACCAAGCCCCAGCTCATCGTAAAAGAAAGCACCATTGGCACATAACAGGCGCACATGACCGCCCAGATTTTCGTCTGAAGGTCAGGGCGATTGGCTCCACAATGAAAGGCCGCCATTACACTGCAGAACGCCGCCGCGATCGCAAATAGGCACAACACCCGCAACGGCTCGATCGCCGCCGTCCAGGATGGACCAAACACAAACGGAACCAGGTACGGAGCCAAAATCGCAACGGCCATCGCACTCGGCACCACAATCATGCCGGTCACACTCATTTGAAGGCTCAGTGCCCGCAACACTCCAGGACGGTCTTTCTGCATCAGCGCGTAGGTCGGCAGACTAATCTGAGAAATCACACTCATAGCCCGGATGCCGATCATGGTCGGGATCGCCATCGCCAACTGATACTGGCCCAGGCCCACGACCCCCAGTGATCGGCCGACCACAAAATCTCCCCCGCTCATCACCGTAAATAGAAACCATGCCGTGACGTTCTGATACCGGCCGTAACTCCAGAGGGTCTGCAACGCCGTGCGATCAAGCGACCAACGGATGCGGCAGGGCGCAATCCAGAATGAGAGGAGCGAACCAAAGAGAAATGCGCTCAACTGGCCTCCCAGCAACGCCCAGGCACTCTGCCACCACCAGGCCAACCCAATCGTGGCGGCTGACTCGACCAGACGACGACTGAGATCGAACGATACCCGACGCCGGAGATCCAGCTGTTTAAGCAGCACGAACAACGCCGGACTGTGCAAGGACTGCAAGAGCACGCCTACCGCATGGACCCGAAGAAAGAATCCCAACTCTGGAATCCGCAGGCTTCCGGCAATGACGTCCGCCAGCCCCCAAAGACCGATGGTCAGGACGACACCTCGAATCACCGACAAGGTCCAGGCTACGCGTAGATCTTCATCCGTCACCTTCGGCTTGGCGATCACCGCCGGCTCAAGCCCTAACTCCGAGAACGTCTGAATCGCCAACAGAACCGCCGCAGAAGCCGCCATCAATCCGAAATCACCAGGCAACAACAATCGCGTCAGGACGATGAGCTGGAGAAACCCCATCCCTTTCTCGACGGCAAAACCGGCCATGGCCCACCCGCCGGCCTCCAAGACCCGATGACGAATGCGCACCGTGCCAGAGGCTGCCGTGTCAGACTCGGCCGCAGTGACCGTCTCGTGATTCGATGACATCGTCATCAGGCACACACCCGTTCATGAAGCGGCTCAACGGAACCCATCCCCAAGACTCGCTCCAATTCCACCGCTCTCGCATCCCAGGTATGAGCTCCCAAGACAGCGTGACGCCCGGATTGCCCCATCTTGCTTGCCGCCGCAGGATTTTGGATCAGGCCGCACAGTGCCTTCGCGAGACCACGCACATCGTCAGCTTTCACCGATACACCGGCGCCCAGCGCTTCCACGAGATCCCCGTAACCTTCTCCTGCCGTCGCAACCACCGGTCTCGCACAAGCCAGATATTCCCAGAGCTTCATGGAATCCCCAGGATAGAAGCGAACAGGACGATGGAGCACGACGCAGAGATCACTCGCTCCGATCCACCAAGACACGTCATCAAAAGGCACGCGCCCGACGAACGACACGGCCTCCTCTAGTCCCTGTCGGCGCACCAACGCTTCCAGCGCCGGCTTCGTCTGGCCATCGCCGACCAAGAGCAGCGTGGCGTCCGGGTGTTCGAGACGGACCAGCGCCATCGCCTCCACGAGCGTATCCAGCCCGTGCCACGGAAAGAAGCCTCCGACAAATCCGATGTACGGCCGATCCGGGCTCAGGCCCAGGCAACGGCGGGCCTCCGCCTTGTCGCGCGGCACACAGGCCAAAGGATCTACTCCGTTTCGAATCACGCGGCACCGGGCCGGCTCGACTCCCCATTCGCGCTGCATCCATTGCGGGACCTCCCGACAGACGCTGACAACGGCCTGCGCCTGCTGTGCCGACACACGCAACGCCTGTTGCACCAGACCGCGGATCGGAGCCCAGCCCCATAGGCCGGTCAATTCTTCCTCCGGCAATCCATTCACAAACAGCACATAGGGGCACCGCATCACCCGGGCGCACCAGAGGGGAGCAATCTGGCCCGGCGAGTCGAACCAGAGAATGATCTCGGGTTTCTCTCGCCACATCGCCAGACACAGAGCGACCGCCGAGGCCAAGAGATACAGCAATGGTCGAAGCACAGGAAGCCGGAGCACCCACACCCAGACGGGGTGCGCATCACCTAACGAAATCGCCTTCTCCGTTCCAGCCCGGGGTTTCGGAGCGACGACACGCACCCCATGCCCTCGAGCTGCCAGGGACCGCACAAACTCCACCACCTGACGGCTTCCGCCACCGGCGACCCCCAACTCCTCATCGCAATAGACCAGAATATTCATGTCACCCTAGGAAACAGCTCTCAGCGATGGCGACTCGCGCCTGACCGTCATCGCCACAGGGTTGGCCGCAGACCGTTGCCAGAAAGCCCCGGTCCAGTCGATGAGCTGAATCGGATCTGTAATGCCCTGCGCCTGACGAAAGTCTTCAATCGCCGCACGACAGGTTGGTAACCCATAATCATCGACTATCACATATCCCCCGACCGAGACCTTGGAATACAGGGCGACTAACGCCTCCATTGTGGACTCATACAAATCTCCGTCGAGCCGCAACACGGCTATTCTTTCCAACGGCGCCCTCGGCAGCGTGTCGCGAAACCATCCCGGCAGAAATGCCACCTGATCGTCCAGAAGGCCGTAGCGCGAAAAGTTCGCCTTCACCTGTTCCAGCGGAATGGCTAACTCGGAGTACTTCCACAGCGTGTCGCCCGCATCGACCGGATAACGAGTCGGATCCGGTGGCGGCAAACCCCTGAATGAATCGGCCAGCCAGACTTTCCTCGACGTATCGCCATAGGCTTTGAGAATGGCGCGCATAAAGATCGAGGAGCCGCCTCGCCAGACCCCGGTTTCAATAAGGTCACCGGCTACACCGTTTCGAATGACGGATGTGACGCACTGTTGAAGATTCTCCAGCCGCTTCAGGCCCACCATCGTTTCTGCTTCCAGCGGCCAATCTCGTCCTTCCTGACGGGCCTCGGTTCGATCCGGCTCGACGTGGACCAGCTCCATCTGTGCCTGACGGGCAAGATGCTGCAGCGGTTTCAGGATAAGCCCCCGCCATCCGTTAAGAGACGCGGCCATCGGACGGTATTTTTCAGGCCAGAGCATTCTGGTCAGACATTGCTTCATCAGGTGCAGATATAACTCCTGGGGCGTCGTCTCACTGACTGGTTCCGGCATAGGCTGATTCATGCTCTCTCACCTGCATTGTTGATAAGGGCCCGTTGTTGACTCTGACGATGGGGATGAATGTTCTCAGCGAGGTCACGCAGCCTCTGCACGATCGCCTCCCACCCAAATCGTTCTTCGACGTAGGTACGGCCATCGTGACCCAACCGCTGGGACTCCTTGGGCCGCTCCAGCAATGCGAATATGGCGTCAGCCAGAAGCTCAGCACGATCAGGCTCGACCAGAACAACGCCATTCGACTGGGCAAACAGCGCGGCAACTGAGGGGATTGCGCTCGCCACCACCGGTTTCCCACAGGCCAGATAGTCAAATATTTTGACCGGCGAGGTCTCGCCCCGATCTCCGCAGAACGGTGCAACACACACATCCATCGCACCAATGAACGTCGGAACACGCGAATACGGGACCCGACCGGTCCAGGTGATCCAACGAGTAAGGTTTCTCTGAGCAGCCCGTTCACGAAGGGCAGCAGCCTCCTCACCGTCCCCAACCATCAAGAGCCGCACGGCCGGACGTCTCGTATGTAGCCGTTCAAATGCCTCCAGCAAGGTCCCCAATCCCTGATACCGATAGAAACTCCCGACAAAGCCGATGTACTCACAGGCCGGATCCAATCCCGCCTCTTGCACGCAGCGGTTTGTCTCCATTGGGTGAAACATCGACATATCCGTCCCGCTCGACAGCAGCGCCACGCGATCACTAGACACCCCATACTCTGCCTGCACGAGCCGGCTCAATCCTTCCGTCAACACGACCACGCGATCGCATCGTCGTAGCGCGAAAGACGCCAACGCGTGCGTCATGCGCCCACGCCATCCGCGGGCACCCCACGGGGGAACCGGCTCTCCGTTTACTTCACAAATACAGACTGCGCCAAACATACGTGCAAGCAGGAGCGGATGAAGACTTTCCATCCAACGGTAGTAGACCACCGCCGGCCTCTTCCGGAGACCACGCCAAAGCCCAGCAATGAATGCTCCGACTGCATAGCTGATCGGACGAATGACCGATCCCGGTAGCATGACAATCGGGACGACCCGTGATCGCCTCGGCACCAGGGCCGAACGATACCTCGGCGAAAACACGGTGACCTCGTCGCCGACCGCAGCTAACGCATCGGCTACCGCCCAGATCCGCACCAACCCCACCGGGTCGATCGGCGCATCCGGTTCATGCCAATAACAACAGACCCACCAGTTCATACGAACCTCGCTTCACCGGCGACCGGCTCTCCGGCCTTCGAGAGCCGCGGCAGAATCATCACCAGCCCCGCGCACAACCAGAACGGTTCCATGATCCGTATGATGATAAAGGTGTTGGCCCCCACGGCATGAGCCAGCATCGCAATAAGGCCGAGCCAGACGCCTAAGGCCAATCCCTTCGCAAACGGATCGTCTTCCGTGGCATAAATACTTCGAGTACTCAGCCACAACCGGACGGTAATCACAATGAACGCGAGAAGCCCGGCCAGACCCGTCTCACCGATAATCTTGACGTACTGCGCATCGGCCCACGCATAACCGGTAATTCCCCGGCCAAGAATCGGATTGTGCACCCAATCCTGCAGCACATAGGCCCAGGACCGGAGCCGCTCCGACGTCGAGAGGTCCAGACCCACCTTGCCGACCTGAATCTCTCCTCCGTACTGACGGCCGAAGAAGGTTTCATTAATTCGAGTCTTCACATTGTCCGGGGCAAAGAGCGGCAAGAGTGCCATGGCGAGCAGCAACAAGACGACGACCCGAGGCTTTCTCCACTGAGACGCTCCGACGGCCACGATTAACACTGCTCCGGCCAGATACGAAGAGCGTGAGAGTGTGGCCATCAAGGCCAGCAGCCCGCATCCGCCCAATACCAAAAGCGCGATGCGGATTGGACCGGTCTTCATGTGAATCAATAATCCCGTCACAATAGCGAGGAGAAACACGAGGTAGCCGCCCAGCGTATTGGGCTCGCCGACTTCCCCCTCAAATGGCGCGGTCGCCCGTTGCCCGCTCGGAATCTGATAAATAGCATAGAGGCTGATAATGAAGCCGGTGATGAGCAGCGCGGTCACCAATCCGACTACCTGCTGTTTGGACGTCACGTGATTCACCACCATGAAATATACGAAGAAATATTCGAAATACTTCAACACGAAAAAGAACCCGGTGACCGGTTGCACCCGACCCGCCATCACCCCCATGAGCGTCGCAACCACGCACACGATCATATATGCCGCGATGGGACGATTCAGTGGCGTCTCCCGAAACAGTCCAAGCTCTCGGTACACGACGGTCTTGACCAGCCATCCGAAACCGATGATGACCAGAAACACGTCGTCCAGTCGAAACGACAGTTCGCGAACCCCGACGCCACGGCCCTCTACTCGCCCGACGGCGATTTCCGGAGACAGCAGCATGGAAAAGATGAGCAGATACAGCGCGGCAGGCACCGACGTAAACGCGATGACGACGATAAAGAAGCCTAACGTGGCCTGCAGTCCGACGATCGGAGTGGTCAGCGTCAAGCCAAGCGCGAGGATCACGGCTAAAGCCGTGACCACGATCACATCGTTCGGTTTAACAGCGGCGTAATACACAGAATCCGGACTCCCATCTCCCTCACCGATATTCGTAACGGTACAGCCCGTATTCAGGAGTCACTTCCGACTTCACATTGGTGAGCACCACCCCCATGATGTTCGCCTGGGCATGGTCCAAGAGGAACTTGGCGCGTTTCAGTGCGTTACGTCCGATTCTCCCGACCTGATACACGAGAATCGTGCCATCGACGCGCGAGCTGAACGCGACTGCATCCGTCACCGGCAGGATCGGAGGCGTATCGAAGAGCACCATGTCATAATCCTGCTGCATTTCATCAACCAGCAGTTTGATCTTATTCAGGTTCAAGAATTCATTCGGGTTGCCCGACTCAGATCCGCTCGTGAGGACATGCAGATTATCCAGTCCGGGCGTGTTCATCATACGGTCTGCGCCGATGGGGCCTAACATCAGATCCGAAGCCGACCGCACGTAGGATCGCCACGACGTGGTTCCGATCAAGGCATCGACCAATCCCGGCTCGCGATCCAGGCCTAACCGCTGATGGACGATTGGCTTCCGAAGATCTGCGTCGACCAGCAGAACTCGCTGTCCTTCCTGCGCCATGGTGATCGCCAGATTGATGACCGACGTACTTTTCCCTTCGCCGAGTCCTGCGCTCGTAAAGAGTATCGATTTCACTTTTCGATCCATGCTGGCGAACTGAATATTCGTGCGGAGTGACCGGAGACTCTCCGACAGCACTGATTTGGGATCGACCAGGCAGATCAACCGTGACAAACTTTCCACTGTGGCCGGAGGCGTCGAGGCAGGCAGCGCCGCCTTCGCCTGCTCCACCAATTCACGATGATCGAATTGCGGAATAATTCCCAGCACAGGAACCTTGAGAAATTCCTCTACTCCTTCGATGGTGCCGATCGATGTATCGAACGATTCCCGGGCAAACGCCAGCACCACACCCATAAACAGTCCCATGAGCGAACTGACCATGATGTTCAAGAGCATATTGGACGCGTTGACTGCCGCTAGTGGCGTAATGGCTGGTGCGATAATGGTCACTTCCTCGATCTGTCCTGCGCTCTTGATCAAGAGTTCCTGATGTTTGACTTTCAGCGACTCGAGCAGATCCGCGTTGACCTTCACGTCGCGCTCCAGCCGGCTCATCTGAATGGCGGCTTTGGGAAACGCCATGTACCGTTCCCGATACAGTCGAATCTGCTGGCCCAGGGCAATTCCCCGCTCATCCAGGGTTTTTTGCTTCGAGCGTAGTTCCCGCACCATTTCGGCCTTCACGCCCGCAATCTTCTGCGAGAGCTCCTTCACCACCGGATGACTCTCCGTATAGTTAATCAACAAGGCCGTTCGCTCTTGACCGAGGTCGAGGAGTCGCTGATTCAGCGCCGTCAATTGCGCGTACTGCTCTTCGGTAAAGATACGAATATTGTCCTGCTCCAGCGTGCCGTCATTCCGGCTCAAGACCGCGATCTGACGTTCCGCCTCGCCCCGATTGCGCACAACGGTATTGTGCTGATCTTCCAGCTTTGTGAAGGTCTCCAGCGCGGCTTTCGCCTCGTCGGTGAGAAACACCTGGCCTTCCCGCTCCTTGAAGCGTCGCAGCGCCTCCTCAGCTTCGGCCAGCTGTCTCTCCAGCTCACGGAGCTGGTCCTCAACAAAGCGTCTGGACTCTGTAACCAACCGGTTCCTGGCCGCGATATTTTCCTGGCGATAAGACTCCGCGACGAGATTGGCCATCTGTTCGGCCATGCGCGCCTCGCCTGCCGTCGCGGTGATTCTGATGATGTTTGTATCGCCTTCCCGTTGCGTCTTGATCTGCTGGCCGAAGTCATAAATCAGATTCAAATGTTCTGCGGACCGCTTCTGCTCCGGCGTCAGATCGGACGGCACCACGCCTAACTGCATCGCCACCCGCTCCATGACGGGGAAGCTCCGGATAAACTCGGACTGCGTAATCAGATCGTTGGCGTTGGAGAAAGACATCGACTCCAAGAGCTGTTGCACCACAGTCGTCGACCGGTCAAATTTCACTCGCGACGACGCTTCATACACAGGCGGCGGTTGCAGCAGCTGTGAAAAGAGCACCGTAAATCCCACGACCAGCGCAGCCGCAAGCATGATGAGGTACTTGCGCTTTTTGATAATCAGCCAGTAATCAATTACATTCAGCTCATATTGTGCCATCGGACCGTCGTCTCCTTGCTATCGAATCGTGGCGGTGGGGAAGAAGGCCGGAATCAGGAATGCCGGATAGAATGGGGCAATCGCCATTTGCACGATCGGCATAATCTTCTTGGCGGCCTCCGTGGCATCGCCCAAGTGTTCTCGCGGAACAAAGATCACGTCATTTTCTTCAAGCGCGACGTTTCTCGACAGATCGCCATAGGTAAAGGTTCTAGCCAGATCCGCCGTTACGATGACAGGACGATCCAGCCCGCCACGTACAATACGGATTTCTTCCAGCAGTGCCGTTTCGTTATAATTCTCCACGGCCGCCAGGGCCTGCAGCACTGTCATGCTTCGCGGCATCGGCACGGCTCCCGGTTTCCGAACATCGCCAAACACAAACACCCGCTTAATCTTGAGCGACTTCTTCCTGAGCACAACCTGGACTCTGGGATTCCGCATATACGGAATGACCTGCTCTTGAATCCTCCCCTCGGCCTGCTGGGCCGTCAGCCCGCTCACCATCACTTCCAAGAACGAGGCTCCGATCAGTCCATTTTCCCTGACGACACTCGTAAATTTCTCTTCTCCCGCCCCACGGCGAATGACGATGTCGAGCGTGTCGCCGGGCTCAATCGGCGTCTCCGCCGTGGGTACGGCCTCGTCCGCGTAGACATCGCCCTTCGGCATCGGGGGCAGCGGTTGTGCCGCAGGACTGATGGCTGAAGGCGGCAGAGAGGATTGTCCAGGATTCCGGCAACCCGGCAATAACTGAAGTCCTACCGCAAGAGCGAGAAGGGTCCATCCGATCGATGTCTGATTGCGAATACTCATGGCTTCTCCTGATTCCTCCTACGCGGCACGGGTCGCGGGCAACACTTCGACAATATGCATGGACGTTTCGTGACAGAGATCCACTGTCTCTGATTCCCTATTCGTCTGTCCCTCTCGATTGCGCTGAACCAGCAAGATCGGCCTGAGGGGATAGCGAGGATTTACTTTCGACACAGTGCCGACATGACCATCGTTCAATCGCACCAATGTCCCGATTGGATAAAGCGAGAGCTGATCCACCAAGGTCTTGATAAGGCGGGGCTGGAAGGCCTGTTTGTGCTGGACCAACAGCGAGCGCAGCGCCTGATGCGGGGCAACCCGTGCGTGATAGGGCCGCGGACTCATCATGGCATCGAGCACATCGGCCAGTCCGATGATTTGCGCAACTTCGGTAATCGCTCCGCCCCTTAGCCGACAGGGGTACCCACTGCCATCCCATCGCTCATGCTCTTGAGCGATGGCTGTGGCCAGCCAATCAAAAGACTCACCCATCTCGGCCACCATACGGCGCCCTTGCTCGGGATGCGCATGAATGCCGGACCACTCATCCGCACTCAACGAACCGGGCTTCTCGACGATCTCTTGAGGCAGCAGCCACATGCCTAGATCGTGCAGCAGCCCCGCCATGGCCAATCGTTGCAGTGCCGCAGAGTCATAGTTGAGTCCCTGGCCGATCTTCACACTGAGAATAGCGACATGAATCGCGTTCGCCACCTGATAGGCTTGTACATCTTCCTGCATCATGCGCAGAATCATGTCATCGCTCGTCGCGAGCACCTCGACGAGCGCTTCGGCCAGTCCGAAGCACCGCTCGGTCGTCATCCCACGGTTTCCACGAAGATCCTCTCCGATCGCAGCCATTTCCTCGTGCGCACGCCCATACCAATCAACACGGGCATCGGCCTCTCTAAGCGGCCCGACGTTCTCCCTCAAAGACCTCTTCGTCTCGGATAGCGGGCTTGGCAAGCTTGACCGTCGACCGGTAACACCCTCATGCGGATCCGGGATTTGGTCGCGCACTAAATCTGAAAGCCGCATGTCGTCGTTCCTCGTGAGCGTGACAGGCTAGGACGATTTGCCAGATGGCCGGCGACTATTGGCCACCAGCTTCAATTCAGGTTTTTTCAACTCACGTTCTAACATCGCCCGAATAAAACCGCTGGTCGTATAGCCTTGCGATTTCAAGGCATCCAGTTGTTCCTTCAGTTCAAGCGGCAGTTGAATGACAATACGAACAAGATTAGCCATGATGGTCATACTCCTCAGGTCATAGGTTCCCAGAGCATGGGATGTGTGCACATGCTATGCCTTGATAGCATTATGACAATAGTGAGGAAACTCGCGCACTTGTGATGGAGCACCCCAGCATTGTGGACAAGAATGGACATAAACAACCATTCCAACACCATCAATGTACGGAATTGGCTAAGACCCAATCTAAGCAGTAGTGGAGGAACCCTGTAGGTGGAACAGCTTACTTTCTAGAACTCATGCACCTGCGTCCACACTCGATGCCAGTTGCGCCACTCGCAATCCCAGAGACACTCTCGCGGTATCACCGGTTGCAACACAAGATCGCGCATTCTCCGCACCTGGATGCCAGAGGTCGAGAGCCGGCCCGTCACGATGATCGCCCCGTCCCGATCTGTTCTGACCACGTCACTCTCAATGGCTGAATAGGCTTCGACCACGTCAGGAACAGGATGCCCGTATGAATTATGCCGCCCGACCGAAAATACGGCGTAGCGCGGTCGAACCAGCGCAATCCATTCGCGATCCAACGAACTGCGTGCTCCGTGATGGGGAACTTTAAGCACGGTGACCGGGCTTTGTCCCATGACTGTGAGCCGGTGGAGCCCGTCTGTTTCAATATCAGCGGCAAACAAAACACTCTGATAACCGCAGATCAGTTGCGCGACCACAGACTCATTATTGAGGAATGTCCCACTAAGACTCTGGATGGAGCCTCCAATGTCCCGCGTCCTGATCGGATTCAACACCGTAAGTCCGCAGGACTCTCCCCGAACCACTTCATCCCCGCGTGTCGCAACATAGGCTTGCACGTTTCGCTCTGCCACAGCCTGGCGCAACTCTCTGAAGAGCGGCTCGGATCGCTCAATGCCCGTATGCCAGAACGCCCCCACATCAAGGTGGCGAATAATCCAGGGAAGCCCGCCGACATGATCCTGTTGCGGATGCGTGGCAATCACATGGTCCAGCCGGCGAATCCCCTGATTCAGCAGAAAAGGACCTATCACACTGCGCCCCATGTCGAACCGCTCGAACCGTCTTCCCCCATCAATGAGCACAGTTTTCCCATCTGGAACTTGAATCAGTGCACTGTCTCCCTGCCCAACGTCAAGAAAAGTGACGCGCCAGCGATCCCCATCTGAGATCGGAGTCCCGGACAGGATCCACCCACCTAACGCCGTCGCCACGAGCGCCGCCCCGATGGCCCGGTGGTACGATAACCGTATCGCACCCACAATGAGGGGAAGGCCTAGGTAGAACACGGCCATACCCCAAAGAGGAGGAGCGGACACCCGCCAGTCGCTCCCTGGGAGCGTCGCACACCAGTGCAGGGCATTTACGATCCACTCCAGTAAGCGCTCTTGGATAAGCGCAAGCGGGAGGTCTCCGGAAACATTCACAAGCGTCACCAGTGCGGACAACAGGCCGAACGGAACAAGGACCATTCCCGTGAATGGAACGGCGACCAGGTTAGTCACCAGGCCCAGCCAGGGCACCTGATTGAAATACCAGGCCACTAGCGGGGTCGTCACCAGTGTCACCGCGGCCCCCAGGATAACCGCTTCTCGAACGTGACGATCCCACACTCGCCACTTCGTGCCGGGTTGTTCTTCAGGATTATCCTGGCGACACGGAGAGGCCACGACCCAGATGATTGCCAGGACTGATAGAAACGACAGTTGAAACGAGATATCTCCAATCGCGCGCGGATCATGCAGGAGAATCAAGCACGCCGCCCCAGCCAAGGCATGCATAAGATGGCGCTCCGATCCGATCCAAATAGTAGCCAGCCCCAAGCAAATCATGACCCAGGCCCGCATGGTTGCGAGTTCCGCGCCAGCAAGCAGCGCGTAGAACGTCACGATCAGCCAGGTGCAGAGGATCGCCACACGAGTCGGCGTTGTAAATCTCGACATTCCCAAGAGCATCAAGGGAGGCAGAGCGCTGAGGGCTCGACGGATCGTTCCAAACACCACCACCCCGATCAGGCCTAAATGCGACCCAGATATTGAAAGCAGGTGAATGGTCCCCGTGGTCATGAACCATTCTTGCAAATCCTCCTGGACATACCCCCGCTCTCCGATCACGATCCCCAGAAACAGACCGCAGGCCGGCTGGGGTAACGATTGGATCGCTTTCTCTCGAATGACCCCTCGCCAACGATCGATGTGCCCCCAACCTCTCCACCACCAGTTCGGCTCACTTGCCAACGGAAGCAAGTGAACGGCGTCAGGCCCTGTGACGGTCCCCACGGCTTCAATACCTTGCCGTTCAACATAGGCGGCATAGTCAAATCCTCTGGGATTGAGAGATCCCGTCGGTACGCGCAACCTCGCTCGAAACACAATCTGATCGCCCGCCCGTACGGCATTCCCGGGGTCTCGCCAGGTCAGCTTAATCCTGCCCGTAAGCGGTACTCCCTCAGAGCTTGAAATGATTTCAATCAACATCGTCTGGCGAGATGGCCCATGCTGCACAAGGCCGACAACTCTCCCCGTATACTCCAAGCTTGAAACCGACAAGAGATCATCACGGGCAGAGTCAGCGATCGTCGGCGTCACCCCTGTCCAATAGACCACTCCCAGACAGAGGGCCGCAGACCACATGAAGCTTTTAGGCTGGCCGATGGCTCCGGCTCGTTCAAGAGCCGAAAGAATCACCATGAATACAAGTAAAACGAAGAGTAGAGTGATGGGAAAGAATGGAAGGAATGAACCGAGCACAAGCCCGGTGAGAAAGGCAACACAAAGGGATGGCAGCATGAGCCTTCCCGGCAACGGAACGGCTACTACGTGAGGTGCGTACGCACAAGGCGTGCGAGATCCTCGGCAACTTCTTTGATCACGCTATCCCGCTCACCTTCGACCATAATCCGGAGAAGTGGTTCCGTCCCGGAGTAGCGGACTAGAACACGACCGCTCCCGTTCAACCGGCGTTCACTCTCGCGAATCGCACGGTCAATCTCTGGCACTGACTCCAATTTTGGCTTCTGCTTGACCTTAATATTGAGCAGAATTTGCGGAACAGCGGACATAGCCTGAGCCAATTCGGAAAGCGGTTTCCCCGTCCGCTTCATCAACGAGATCATCTGGAGCGCGGAGATGAGACCATCGCCCGTCGTATTGTGGTCCAGAAAGATGAAGTGTCCGGATTGCTCGCCGCCGAAGTTATAGCCTTCAGCAAGCATGCGTTCGAGAAGATAGCGATCACCCACGGGAGTCCGAAGCAACGTAACGCCCGCTTTGGCCATGCAAAGCTCAAGCCCGAAGTTACTCATGACCGTTCCGACCAAGGTTTGCTTGGCAAGGAGTCCATTCTGATGCAAGTCCAGCCCCAATGCCGCCATGACATGATCGCCGTCGACAATGGTTCCTTGCTCACACACAAAAATCGCTCGATCGGCGTCTCCGTCAAGCGCAATCCCGATGTCCGCCTTATGACGGCGCACGGCTTCCTGCAGTTGTCCTGGATGCACCGCCCCGCATCCGGCATTGATATTCATGCCGTTTGGTTCGCAGCCGATCACCTCGACCTTCGCCCCAAGTTCCCGCAACACCTTCGGCGCCAACTTGTAGGCCGCTCCATTGGCGCAATCGACCACTAACTTGATTCCCTGAAAGTCCAGCTCGCGCGGCAAGGAGCGTTTGGCGAATTCAATGTAGCGTCCCTCCGCATCATCGATACGAAACGCCTTTCCGATTAAATCAGCGGTGGGGCGGAGATGACTGATCTCGTTTGATACGATCAAGTCCTCAATGCGTGCTTCCATTTCGTCCGGCAATTTAAAGCCATCATTCGAAAAGAACTTAATGCCGTTGTCCTGATACGCATTGTGCGACGCCGATATCACGACCCCCGCATCCGCACGAAGACTCCTGGTTAAAAAGGCAATCGCCGGCGTCGGCATCGGCCCCACCAGCAACACATCCACACCCATGGAACAGATGCCAGCGGTAAGCGCGGATTCCAGCATGTAGCCAGAGATGCGCGTATCCTTCCCGATCACGATCTGATGGCGACCCGCGCGGCGCATAAACAAATGCGCGGCCGCACGCCCGAGCTGCATCGCCATTTCGCTCGTCATGGGCTCCAGATTGGCAACCCCGCGAATACCATCCGTCCCAAATAGTTTACGCATAATCTTCCTGTTTCGAGGTAAGAGACGCCGCACGTACCGCTGCGGCAACCATGACGACATCCTTCATGCTCGCCACATCATGCACTCGAATGATCGAGGCGCCACGATCCACCGCCAGCGCAACGGCCGCAGCCGTTCCCCATTCCCGATCCTGTACCGGGCGATCCAGGATTTTCCCCAGAAAGGCTTTTCGGGATACCCCTGCCAACACAGGACAGCCCAATTGGTCGAATGAGGACAAGTGGTTCAGCAATTCTAAGTTATGTAGCAGCAGCTTACCAAAACCAAACCCCGGATCAAGCACGATCTGGCTTTTCGCAATCCCGGCGCGCTCAGCAGCGGCGATTCGCTCGACAAAAAATCTACTTACATCGTTGACTACGCTATCATACCTAGGAGACTCCTGCATGGTCATCGGCATGCCCTGCATATGCATCATCACAACTCCAGCGCCAGACTGCGCCACCACGGCGGCCATGTCAGGATCGAAACGCAGGGCCGTCACGTCGTTGATAATTGAGGCGCCCGCGTCAAGCGCTTCCCGTGCCACCCTGGACTTCATCGTATCCACAGAAATCGGCACGGCCGTCCGCTTCATCACCTCATGTAAGACCGGCAGTAAGCGATCCATTTCCTCCTGCTCACCGACCGGCGTCGCCCCGGGCCTCGTCGATTCTGCTCCCAGGTCGAGAATATCCGCGCCCTGTGCGACGAGTGCCATAGCTCGTTCGACGGCCTGATCAACCGTCACATAACACCCCCCATCCGAAAATGAGTCGGGAGTGACGTTCACAATCCCCATCATGAGCGGACGATCCCGGATTGGAATCGGCCGTCCCTTAGCAAGAACGGTATAGCTTTTCACCGAAGTCCTCCGGACATACGCCACTCTCACAGCGCTGAGCCCTGATGGATATCAGAGGCCAGCGCTCCGACCGCGATCAATGAATAGGCCGCAATCGGTTGTCGCGTCTATCGGCGTCGCTAGAATAACTGATGCCGCGCTTCCGGTGCCCAAACTGGAAGCGCGGCAGAAATTTGGAGCAGACTAGGCAGGTACGGTCTGAGAGGATGACTGCAACAGAATCGCATCGATTTCCGGTGCATCGAGTACTTCTTTTTCAAGCAACGCTTCAGCCAGAGCCTTCAAGCTGACCATGTTCTCAGTCAGAATCCGCTTGGCACGGTCATAATTCTCCGTCACAAGCCGTCGGACCTCAAGATCAATATCCAGTGCAACTTGATCGCTAAAATCACGCTTCGTGGCGATTTCACGACCCAGGAAAATCTCTTCTTCTTTCCTTCCAAACGTCAGCGGACCTAGCTTTTCGCTCATTCCCCACTCACAGACCATCTTTCTCGCCAGATCCGTCGCCCGTTCGATATCGTTCCCAGCCCCGGTCGTGACATGGTGGAGAACCAACTCTTCAGCGACTCGTCCCCCCATCAAGATGGCGAGGTTGTTGTACAGGAAGTCCTTTGAGTAATTGTGCCGGTCATCGGTCGGCAACTGCATCGTGACGCCCAACGCGCGTCCGCGTGGGATGATGGTGACCTTGTGAACAGGATCCGTTCCTGGCAGGAGCTTGGCCATCAACGCATGGCCCGCCTCATGATAGGCCGTCGTGCGCTTCTCTTCGTCGGTAAGCATCATGCTCTTCCGTTCGGCCCCCATGAGGACCTTGTCTTTGGCCATTTCAAAATCAACGACCTCGACTTCTTTTTTGTTCTGACGGGCTGCCCAGAGCGCAGCCTCGTTCACCAGATTTTCAAGATCCGCTCCTGAGAAACCGGGTGTCCCACGAGCAATCTTTTCCAATTCGACGTTGGCCGCTACCGGCACCTTCTTCGTGTGCACCTTCAAAATTTCAGAACGGCCTCTTAAATCAGGCCGATTCACCACGACCTGCCGATCGAACCGGCCTGGCCGCAACAACGCCGGATCCAGCACGTCAGGTCGGTTCGTGGCGGCAATTAAAATCACGCCTTCCGTCGTATCGAAGCCGTCCATCTCAACCAGCAACTGATTGAGCGTCTGCTCCCGTTCATCATGCCCGCCGCCTAAACCCGCGCCACGCAGCCGTCCCACCGCATCGATTTCATCGATAAAAATAATACAGGGCGCGTGTTTTTTCCCCTGCTCGAACAAGTCGCGCACGCGTGAGGCACCGACCCCCACGAACATTTCTACGAAATCAGAACCGCTGATGCTGAAGAACGGCACTCCGGCTTCGCCGGCAATCGCCTTGGCAAGTAACGTCTTACCGGTTCCCGGAGGGCCAACGATCAGAACGCCTTTCGGAATCCTGCCACCAAGCTTTTGGAACTTGCGCGGATCCCTCAAAAACTCGATGATTTCAAGAACTTCTTCCTTCGCTTCTTCAATCCCCGCCACATCTGAAAACGTGACCTTCTTGCGGTCTTCCGTCAACATCCGCGCTCGACTCTTCCCGAACGACAAGGCTTTATTGCCCCCGACTTGCATCTGCCGCATCAGGAAAAACCAGAGTCCGAGGAACAGAATAAACGGCCCCCATGTCACCAAGAAGGTAATGTACCAAGGACTCTCTTCCGGTGGCTTGACCTCGATCTGCACATCCTTCTCGCGCAAGACCTTCACCAGGTCCGGATAATCCGGCGAAAAAGTCCGGATCCGCGTCTTGTCTTTCAAGACCGAACTGATGTGATTCCCCTTGATGATGGCCTTTTCGACGTCCCCTTTTTCAATTTTGGCCATGAAGTCGCTAAATATCACATCTTCTTCAGGCGCGTGAGTCGGCACGCTGAACAGGTTGAACAACAAAATCATAAACAAGCCGACAACCACCCAAAAGAGCAGGTTCTTCACCCTGGAATTCATCCAGATCTCCTTCGTGGGAACGTTAAATCAGAGGAAGATACGTCACATGACACCACTGAATGTGGGTGATGTTAACACAGGGTCGACAAAAGTGACAACATCAAGTCCAAAGCTTACGCCTCTTCTTCCGCGAGATCCAAGACGGCCAGATACGGCAAATTTCGATATTGCTGCTGGTAGTCCAGTCCATACCCGACCACATAATGATCGGGGATCTTGAAGCCCTCGTAATCGACCTGCACCGTGACTTGCCGCCGGTCCGGCTTGCTCAATAGCGTACAGACCTTCAGCGACTTCGGCTTCTTCTTCGCGAAGGTTTTCAGCAAGTACTGAACGGTCAACCCCGAATCAACGATGTCCTCGACCAACAGGACATCCTTGCCCTTAATCGGTTCCGTAAGATCGGTGACGAGCTTTACCTTCCCCGACGTCTTGGTCTTGCCACCGTAACTGGATACTACGATAAAGTCGATGTGGATCGGAATCCGGATGGCGCGAGCCAGGTCCGCGTAAAAGGCATACGCTCCCTTGAGCACCCCCACGAGTACCAAATCTTTGCCTGCATAGTCGGCGCTAATCTGCTTGCCCAATTCCCGGATGCGGGTTCGCATCTGTTCCTGCGTCACAATCGGCCGGCCAAACACACGCTCCATGCTAATGCGCTCCCTTCGTGACTGACACCTTCTCAAGACTGATGGCCAAATATCGACGCGTGCGGGCGCTCACTTGAAACCGCCCATCCGGCCGAAATCCCAACACACCTACAATTCCTTGAGGGGAATCCAAGATCGGAATTCGTCTCCGTTGCGCCGCAGGGACCTTGAGATCCACAAAGTAATCCTGCAACTTCTTGGATCGTCCCTTCATGCCCCCAGGGGCAAATCGATCCCCGGGTCTCCAGGATCGAAGGTGCAGCGGATACGACAACAGATCCGCATCGACGATCATCACCCATTCCTGGGAAGCGGACAGTTGACGGACCGCTTCACGAGCCCCTTCTTGTACTCGAATTCGTTGTCCCGTACCAGTCCATTCGATGACGGAAGGGATCTGCACCGAGCGCCGTTCGAGGCCCGCCTTAGGCTCCTGCGGGAGAGCAACCGCTTGAGCCGGCTGCATGAGCAGTGCGTTCTCAGTCACCCGAATGTGTACACCCCCGATACAGTGCGTGGCCCCTCCTCGATGTGGCGAGAGCAGCCGCCGCACGGCCTCAACCGCCGCGAGACTCGAGGCCCGCCGAATCGGATGCATCCGGCGAAACACCTCGCGCAAGACCCTCCGTTGCAGGGCCAGCGGTTGCGCCTGAAGACGAAGCCGGTCGAGGGAATATCCCTCGGCCCCATCCGGCTGAACCAGCGAGGCGCACAGCATGATCGTCTGGTCCTCCAGATACCGATCATCCTCACGGCACAAATCACCCAACCGGCAAAGCGCATCGACGGCCCCAGGTACAATCTGATTGAGTACGGGAAGCAGCTGATGACGAATACGGTTACGCGCGTAGATCGGCTTCGCATTACTGGAATCCAGTCGATACGCTTGCCCCATCGTGCCAAGAAACTCCAGCACCTCCCGGCGCCTAACCTCATACAGCGGGCGAATAATCATCCCGTCGCGTTGAGCCGGCATACCCGCCAGACCCGTGATGCCGGCTCCACGCAACATCCGGAACACAATCGTTTCCGCCTGATCATCCGCCGTATGGCCGACGACAATGCGATCCGCACCGACGTCTTCGGCCAGCTTGGCCATGGCACGGTACCGTACGTCGCGCGCCTGGACCTGAAGAGAAATTCGCTGCGGGCGAGTCCGAACGTCCAGCGGCACGCTGCGAAGCGGCACCTGAAGCGCCTCGCACAGAGACATCACAAACGCCTGATCCCCATCGGACTCGCGTCCACGAAGGCCGTAGTTGAAATGGACCGCCGTCAGTCGCAATCGCCAACGGGGGACCAGACGATGGAGGAGCGTCAACAGCGCTACGGAATCCGGGCCGCCAGACACGGCTACGAGCAGGTGGTGCCCCGGCTCAAACAACCCGCGCGCCCGCACCGCCTTGACGACCCGGTGGAGCAACGGTGGCCAGGCTCTCCGCGAGACGCGTTGTTCGACCATTGCCATACCCGCCATCATCCTGGCGACAGCGCACTGCGATGTTCTTGCAAAATCGCTTTGGCTCGCTCCACATCAATCGCGATTTGACGGCTCAGATCGGCGCCGCTGGGGAACTTGGTGTCGCCGCGCAGCCGCTGAAGAAACCGCACCTCGATTGACTCTCCGTACAGATCCTGCCGCTCATTCAATAAATGGACTTCCATCAACCGCTCGCCGGCATCAAACGTCGGCCGGGACCCGATATATGCAACGGAATCGAACCGCTGCTGATTCCAAATCGTCACCGTCGCATACACTCCGTTCGGCGGAATCACCCGCTCAACCGGCAATCGCAAATTGGCCGTCGGCCAGCCCAACTCCTGCCCTCGCTGGGCACCCGGCATGACGACTCCCTGCATCGCATACTGGCGTCCCAGCAACCGGGCCGCGAGATCGACCTGCCCCTCTTGCACTAATTTACGCACACGCGTGGAACTGACGATGCCGCCGTCGGCGATCACCGGCGAGACAGGACTCACGGAAAATCCGAATCGTTTCCCCATCACCGTCAACGAGGCGACATTGCCCGTACGCCCCTTGCCGAAGACAAAATGTTGCCCGACAAAAATCTGCCGCAGGTGCAACCCGCGATACAAGACCAGTTCCGTGAAGGTTTCCGGCGGGAGACTCGCGAACGTCGGATCGAACTCTAGGACAATGACTTCATCGATGCCCGCATCCTCGAAACGTTGCAACTTTTCTTCAGGGCTCGTGAGAAACTTCAAATCGACATGGGGAGCGAGAATCTTGACCGGATGGGGATCGAACGTCAGCACCAGCGCCGTGCCCTCCATCCGACGCGCGGCCTCTACGACCGTCTGCAGCAGCGCGCGATGGCCGAGATGGTGCCCGTCAAAATTGCCGACCGTGGCCACCGGGTAGGGCCGCCCTTCGCCGCCTGAGTATCCGCGCGTAACCTTCATGCGGGTATCAATGGAGCTGCCGGACGGCATCCTTCGCGAAGTAGGTCAAGATGAGATCAGCCCCGGCCCGCCGGATCGAGAGCAGCGATTCCATCATGGCGCGCGTCTCATCCAGCCAGCCGGCGCGCCCCGCGGCTTTGATCATGCTGTACTCACCGCTGACTTGGTACGCCGCAACGGGAAGCAAGGTCCGCGCACGAGCCTGGGCGATAATATCCAGATAGGGCATGGCCGGTTTGACCATCACGATATCCGCCCCTTCCTCCACGTCCGAATCGATTTCGCGCAACGCTTCCCGTCCGTTGGCCGGATCCATCTGATACGACTGGCGATCGCCGAACTGCGGGCTCGAATACGCGGCATCCCGAAACGGGGCATAGAAACACGACGAGAACTTTGCGGCATACGCCATAATCGGCAGTTCGGGGAAGCCAGCCTGATCGAGTTCGGCACGAATCGCAGCCACCCGTCCATCCATCATATCGGAAGGGGCCACCATATCGGCACCGGCTTCAGCATGCGTGCGGGCCATCGTGCGCAAACACTCCAGCGTTTCGTCATTGAGAATTTTGCCGTTTTTCACAATACCGCAATGGCCATGATCGGTGTATTCATCGATACAGACATCCGTAATGACGGCCAGCCCCGGCACCTGATCCTTGACTGCCCTAATCGCCCGCTGCACGATCCCGTTAGGATCGTACCCTGATGTCCCCCGGTCATCTTTTTTCGCAGGAATGCCGAACAGGATAATCGCGGGAATGCCAAGAGACTTGACCTCCGCCGCCTCCTTCACCAGCAGATCGACCGACAGGCGGAACTGGCCGGGCATGGACCCGATCTCCTCACGCCGGCCCTGCCCCTCCACAACAAACAAGGGGTAGATGAAATCCGCCGGAGACAGCACGGTTTCTCGCACCATCCGCCGAAACGAGTCCTGTTGCCGGAGCCGCCGTAACCGCTGGATCGGAAACGCCATACAATCCTACTTCCTTGGCAAATTCGTCAGAAAGACCACTAAATCACGAACGGAAATCACGCCGACCAACTTCCCCTCGCGCGTCACGCCCAGGTGGCGCACATGCGCCTGAGCCATCAGGTCATTGGCATCCAGCAGCGTCTTGCTCTCCTCGATCGTCATGATCGGAGCCGACATGATCTGCTCCACCGTCGCCTTAGTCGCATCCGACCCCGACGCCACCACCCGGCGCATCATGTCCGTGTCGGTCACGATACCGATAATCTCTTTGTCGTTGGTAATGAACAAGCTGCCGATCCCGCGATCACGCATAATCCGCGCCGCCGTCTGGGCGTCGGTATCACGGGCCACGGTGACAAATTTCTCTCGAGGAATCATGAACGATTTCACAGGAACCATTGGATACTCCTCCCTTTTGCTGTGTATCTGCCCGCCATCACACCGCTACAGCGCCGTTGCCGTAGCCACCGGCACGCTCTTCCCAAAATATCCTGCCATCGCCTCGACCAACGCCGGGATCGTATTCTCGTTGGGCATGACCGCAACCGACAATCCTGCCTCTCGTGCGGTCTGTGCCGTGATCGGTCCAATGCAGGCTACCGCGACCGATTGTACCAGGACCCGTGCCTGCGCTTCACCCCCGACCAACTCAATAAAGTTTCGGACGGTCGACGAGCTGGTAAAGGTCACACACTCGATCTCCCGGTCCATCAACAACTGCTTCCAGCTCTCGACGGAGTCTCGCGGAACTTCTGTGCGATACACCGGAACGACGTCGACCACTGCGCCGCGAGACCGTAACTCCTCAGGCAAGAGCTCGCGCGCGACTTCGGCGCGCGGGATGAGCACACGGGCTCGTGACAGATCCGACTCAGCCAGCGTCGCCAGCACCCCTTCGGCCTGATACTCAGCCGGGACCACATCGGCCTTGAGGCCATACGCCGCCAACTCCTCAGCCGTGCGGGGCCCGATACAGCAAATGCGTCGCCCCGCAAAACTGCGCGCATCATGCCCGCACTTCTGCAGCCGCTTCATAAAGTGCGCAACGCCATTGACGCTGGTAAAAATCACCCAGTCATACTGGCCGAGCGCGTCAATCGCTCGATCGACCGGCGCCCAATCATTCGGTTCGACGATGCGAATCGTGGCCCCTTCGATCGGTTCCGCGCCGGCGGCTGCAAGTAAGCCGGCCAGCTCTCCCGCCTGCTCTTTCGCACGCGTCACCAACACACGCTTTCCGAACAGCGGCCGCCGCTCGAACCAGTTCAACTGCTCTCGAAGCGTGACCACCTCTCCGACGACCACGACCGTCGGCGGCTCCAACTTCGCCTGCCGGGACTGCTCCACAATATCGGCCAGCGTCCCGACTACGGTGCGTTGCGCCGCTTTGGTTCCCCATCGAATCAATGCGACCGGGGTCGTCGACGGACGGCCTTCGGCGATAAGATTCGACACAATCGAAGGAAGGTTTTTCATCCCCATCAGGAACACCAGCGTGCCGTGACTACTGGCCAGCCGTGGCCACTCGAGCGCGGTGGTGAGCTTATCGGGATCCTCATGGCCCGTGACAAACGTCACGGTCGATGCCATCGTCCGATGGGTTACGGGAATTCCGGCATAGGCCGGAGCGGCTACAGCCGCGGTCACACCGGGTACCACTTCAAAATACACTCCCGCGGCGGCCAACGCTTCCGCTTCTTCTCCCCCGCGACCGAATACAAACGGATCGCCGCCCTTGAGGCGGACCACGACCTGTCCCTGCGTCGCCCGCTCAATGAGCATGCGGTTCGTGGTTTCTTGGGGTTGGTATTGTCCGCGCCCCCGCCGGCCCACGTAAATGCGCTCGGCCCTGAGCGGAGCATGCGACAACAACACGGGATTCGCGAGGTAATCGTAGAACACCACATCGGCCTGCTCAAGGCATTCCTTACCCCGCAAGGTCAAGAGCTTCGGATCTCCCGGCCCGGCCCCGACCAGATAGACTCTGCCTATTCGTGGCTTACCTGCCATCAGGCCCTTCCATAAATCTCGCCCAGAATCTTGTCCGCACCCCGCGCGAGCAACCGCTCCGCCAACCTGGTACCCAAAACCTGCGCCTCGGCCCTCGTCCCTTGCACGGCATCTCGAATGACGGTCTTGCCGTCCACACTCGCCACCAGCCCCTCCAGATGCACCTGGTCGTTCGTCAATGTCGCATAGGCCGCGATCGGCACCTGACAGCCTCCCTCCAGTCGATGCAACAACGCTCGTTCCGCCGTCACCGCCACCTGCGTCGGCGGATGGGTGAGCCGGCTCAGAATGGAGCGCACAAACTGATCATTCGACCGCCCCTCAATGCCCAAGGCCCCTTGCCCGATAGCCGGGAGACAGAGTTGCGGATCGAGATATTCGGTGATTTCTTCCGTCCATCCCAAACGCCGTAGCCCGGCAGCGGCCAGGATAATCGCATCAAACTGCCCTTCCTTGAGTTTCTTCAACCGGGTATCGAGATTGCCCCGAAGCATCTCGATCCGGAGATCCGGTCGCGCGTGCAGAAACTGCGATTGACGGCGCAGGCTGCTCGATCCTACACGGGCTCCGACGGGTAACTCCTGAAAGCGGCAACCAGTTCGGCTGATCAACGCATCCCGCGAATCCTCGCGCGGAGGCACACAGAGAATCTCCAGCCCGTCCGGCAACTGCGTCGGGACGTCTTTCATACTATGCACGGCAAAATCAATGTCGCCGCTCAACAGGGCCTCTTCGATTTCCTTAACGAACAGGCCCTTTCCGCCGATCTTCGCGAGGGGCACATCGACGATCTTGTCGCCCGACGTTTGTATCCGGGTGAGCGTCACCGTGATATCAGGCGCAATCGCCTGTATCTGCGCCTGAAACCACTCACTCTGCTGTAAGGCCAGCTTACTCGCCCTGGTGCCCAGAACCAGTGTGGTTCGTGCGGCTGTTGGTGTCGACACAGGTCTCACTCCTACATCAGTTCTACGGTTGCTTCCGACCGGCCGTCCGGGAAGGAACCTGCTCAATGAGAGGCTCACTCAAATCGTGGGTGAGACAGGATGATGGTTCGACCATTGAGTCTCCACGCGGCTCGGGAGGCTGTGCCGCTTCAAGACTGAAAAAGCGGCGCGCGGCTTCGACAAACGCCGCCCCGCTCGACGAATTCACCTCGGACTTCAACGTCACCATCGTCCCGTGAATCATCTTGTTCACAATCGACGACGCTAACCCCTCGACAAGCTCCCGATCCTGCGCCGGCAGGTGTGCGAGCCGCCCCAAGGTCTTGTCTAATTCGCTGCGCTTGATCTCATCCGCGCGCTGCTTCAACGCGACAATCGTCGGCGTCACTTCCAACGACTTCATCCACTCGCGCAATACCCCGACCTCTTCCACCACCATCTGCTCAGCCTTATCGGCTTCCTGCAATCGCTCGGCGCGATTTTTCTCCACCCGCTGCTTCAGGTCGTCGATATCGAACAGAAACGCATTGTCGACATGCCGCACAGACGGATCGATATTGCGCGGGACCGAAATATCGATCAGAAACATCGGCCGGTTCATCCGCGCGGTCACCGCCCGCTGAACATCATCGGCGCTGATGAGATAGTGCGACGCGCCCGTTGAGACCAGGACGATATCGGCCGATGCCATATCGTCTTTGTATTGCTCGAATGGCACTGCAGTCCCGCCGAATTTCTCGGCTAAGTCCACGGCATGTTGCGGGGTCCTGGTGGTAATCCGCACCTGGCCGACCCCCTGCGCAATGAGGTGTTGGGCCGCCAACTTGGCCATTTCCCCCGCCCCGACCAGCAAGACGGTCCGATGCCCGAGGTCCGAAAAAATCTTCTTGGCAAGTTCGACCGCCGCATAGCTGACCGACACGGCCATCTCGGCAATCTTCGTTTCGGTCCGCACGCGCTTGGCGACGGAAATGGCTTTCTTGACGACCTTGTTCATGATGAGCCCGGTCGTCTTATGCGCAAGCGCCGATTCAAATGCCTCTTTCAACTGCCCGAGGATCTGGGATTCACCCACGATCATCGAGTCGAGACTGGCCGCCACACGAAACAAATGCGTGATGGCTCGGTCGCCGGCATGCCAATACAAATGCGGGGTCAGCTGTTCAGAGGAGAGGGATAGATGGGTATCGGCCAGGAATTCCTGGATCCGCCCATACCCCTGCTCAATATCGTCAACGACAGAATAGACTTCGACACGATTGCAGGTGGACAGCAGCAAGCCTTCTTTCACGCCGGAATAAGACGTCAGCCGGCTGAGCGCCTCGCCCATCCGGCTCTCCGGCACCGCCAGCTTCTCGCGAATCTCGACAGGCGCCGTCTTATGACTGAGTCCGACTACGATTACATGCATCTCACGACACCGTCCCGTAGCTCTTGAGGACCACGCCAATCAACGTCAAAATGACGCCCGCGAACCCGATTACGGTTAGGTAGGCCGCCCGCTTCGCGCGCCACCCCACGGTCAGACGTCCAAGGAGCACAACAAAATAGAACAACCAGGTCACCAGCGCCCAGGTCTGTTCGGGGTTCCAGCTTACATAGGCACCCTTAGCAAACTCCGCAGAGATCGCACCGGTGATAATCCCAAGCGTCAGAAGGGGAAACCCGAGAATGATGGATTGCTGGTTCAGATGGTCGAGAAAATCCAACGCCGGCAGCTTGGCATACAGCACATTGAACCGTTTCGACTTGAGAAGGCGGTCCTGGATGAGATACATCACTCCCGCAACAAAGGCGACGGCAAAGCCCACGGTCCCCAACATGCTCAAGGTAACGTGGAGCCAGAGCGTTCGGAACATCGGCTGCAGGGTCGGAGCCGTATCGGGCAAGGCCGCGGCTGAGATAAGAGACACCAACGCAAGCGGAACAATGAAAGAACCTAATACATGGATCCGGTGGCGGAACTCGACGGCGAGAAATACCAGAATGAGCATCCAGGAGAAGAACGAGAGCGCCTCATGGACACTCGGAGGAGCGGCGGCAGAACTCCCCACCATCCTCGCAACCAGTGCGAGGGTATGCATCACAAACCCAGCCGCGGTAATGGCCAGAGAGACTTTTGACAGGGCTTCAGAGCGCCGCAATAAATAGGCAAGAAATGAAATGGTCGCGACGAAGTACAATCCCATCGTCACCATGAAGCAGACTACGGCCATGCGGGCATTCCCTCTTTTGCGACGAACGACGAACCGTATCTTGCGGGATTAAAAGAGAATTATAGCGATGCGACGAGAACAGAGTCAACAAAGACGACCGATGGAATCCCCCAGCCGGTTGGCGAATATACCTATGGGTTCGCTCTTCCTGGTCGGAGTCCCCATCGGGCATCCCGATGACATCACGATCCGTGCGCTTGGGATTCTCAGCCGGGTGGATGTGATAGCAACCGAGGATCCGATCGCCACGCAGGAACTCCTGCGCCATCACAACCTGTGCGCCGTACTCACGAGCTATGGACCGACCAGGATCAAAGAAAAGGTTGCGGTCCTGATCGACCGACTGCAACAGGGCGCATCCGTCGCCTTAGTCTCAGATTGTGGCTCGCCTGTGATCTCGGACCCTGGGAGCCTCCTGGTTTCCGCAGCACACAAATACTCCATTCCCGTCCATTCGATCCCCGGCCCTTCGGCCGTGACCGCTGCGATGGCTGTAGCAGGTTTTTCCGCCGAGGCATTCCACTTTTATGGAAACATGCCTACACCGACCGGCTCGGGTAAGCACCGGCTCGCAATGGCTCTGACGCATACAGAGCCGACGATCCTCTTCTGTCAGACCACCTCATGCCTGGCGATTCTAGAAGCCATTGCCAAAACAGCCCCACGCCGCAAAATCGCACTCGCATGCGACCTCACACAACAGCAAGAAACGCTTATAAGAGGAACCGCCCGTCTGATTCTAGAACAGCTGAAACGGATCCGACTGCCGCAGGCAATTACCATGATCGTGGCAGGAACAAGCCGATAAGAAAAAAGGAAGGAACTCGATCAACGAACTAGTCGGGCTCCTCTCGCCTGATGCGCACCCGAAACGCGGCCCCGACCCGATCCTGCGCAAGCACCGTATGCCCCTCATTCTCTACGCTACGAGGAACATTCTTAATCGGATCCCCATCATCCAGCAACACCGCTAAAATCTGCCCCTTGCCCATCGTCTCGAGCTTTAACTTGGTCTTCACGAAATTATACGGACAGATGACCCCACGGAGATCCAACTCGATATCCGTCGAAATCCCTTGTAGTCCTTTTCCACTATCGTCCATCTTCACACCTCACGAATCAATACCAGTCAAACTTGTACGTCGATAATTGAGTTACGTTACCAGCACAAACCCAAGACAACAAGGTTGGCAGGCCTGTGATTGAAACAAAAAAAAAGGGGCAGCCGAAGCTGCCCCTTTCAAAAAACAAGACGCGAGATCAGATTTAGTTCAAGCCCTTCACGAGATTCGGCTTGCTGTAGTCCGCTCCGCCATAATCAGACCGGCTTGGCATCTTGGTCTCAGGAGCCACTGTCTGATAACCCCATCCGGGCTGCGGTTCGCAGTTCCAGCAAGGAGCCGCACCGGTAAATTCGCTGATCGTCGTATCAATGGTTCCCGTCACTTTGCCCGGAAGGACTGAGCCAGCTACTCCACCTGTGGTGCTTCCGCTGTTGGTCTCAATCGCGCGCTCCGTCATCGGGTTTGGGCGTTGGCCCAATCCGCCAAATCCTGCGAGCTTCTCGTTCCCACGAAGCACGCTGACTTCACGAACAATCTTCCGCCCCACACCAAATTGCTGGGTGCTGGAGGTCGCTTCGATCACCTGCAATGTCACATCATCGCCAGAGTTGATCGTTTTAATCTGGTCCATGTTGGTTTTATCATCAAAAAACACGATGAGGGCGTTCATTGAACCGGAACCAGCGCGCCCTTCGTCATGCGAGCTTCCGCCAGTTTCCAAGAACAACTTCCCGGCAGGCAAATCAACGGCTAACACGCGGCCATAGATGGTCTCGGGGAGAGACAGCCGATCGAGAAAGGAATTGCGATCAAAGGCCTGAACGCGGTTGGCGCTGCCTGAAATGTCGCCGACGCCGGTTCCTACGCCCATCGCGGATCCGCCAGACTGCTGCAACCGCTCTTGCGCGCCTGCAACACCCACGGAGCCGACAAAAAGAATTGTGGCTCCCAGTGCCAACACCTTACGCATGTGCTGCCTCCTTGTGAGAAAGATAATGTGTGGAGATGATGAACAACAAGATTCCTTGAGTGATCACGTACATGAGTCCATTCTAATGACGGCGGAACTATAGGCCAACAGGGGAAACCTGTCAAGGGGGTTTTCTACTATAAATTGGGTTGTGACCGGACCGAAGACTACCATCGCATGTGTTATCCGTGAGTGTGGTGCCCAGAGGGAGGGTCGAACTCCCACTCTCTTACGAGAACCGGATTTTGAGTCCGGCGCGTCTGCCAGTTCCGCCATCCGGGCACATCAAGAATACGCCGTGATGCAATGCGCCACTCTTCTAACATGAAGCCTCGGGAGGGTCAATCGGCATCGCCTCTTTTCTTCGGAAGAATACGTCTGCTAGAATGCGACCGCGCTCATGGGAACCATGGCGGAACCATGGCACTTCGGTTTATCCAGAACATCTAACGTCTAAAGCATACTATTCGACATAAGGAGCATGGCAGATATGACAGAGGTTGCGTGCGTCACATGCGGACAAACCGGAGAAGCAATTACCGCTCCCCTCTTTCTAGGCAAGCTGGAACAGGAAATCAAAGCAAAAGTCTGCACCGCCTGCTGGAAAAAGTGGGAGGGCATGCGGGTGATGGTCATTAATGAGTATCAGGTCAATCTCGGCGATGAAAGCGGACGAGAGCTGGTCCGCAAACAAATGAAGGCCTTCTTAAAACTAGAAGGTCAAGCCGACACCTCGAAGATCGCCGAAAACTTCCGCCCCGAAGGCACCTAGCCCGTCGTCGCTCCCCCTCCCTGCATATGATGACGACACCGTTTCCCGGGCGCAATCGAGCGCCCGGGGCCGCTTCACCAAATTCCCTGTCTTGTCGCCTACTTCGTTGACAGGCCCTTTTTGAAAATGCTACAGTCCTCCATTCTTCGCCTACCTTCCATGATCATTTACTTGGATGTACGGTTGAATTTGTCATGATTACGCAAATGCAGGTCAAGGGGTTGATGTTCGACCCCTACAACAACGCCTATATCGTGGTGCTACGCGATGAGGACGAAGCCGAGATGTTGCCGATCTGGGTCGGCAAGTCAGAAGCGAGCGCCATTAGCCTTGCCCTGGAGCATGTGGCGCCGCCACGCCCAATGACGCACGATTTCATGAAGGCCTTCCTGGATGCCTATAACGCCAAAGTGATTAGTGTGGTCATCACAGACTTGAATGAGCACACTTATTTTGCCAAGATTCATTTGATGTACGAGGATTCGGAATACGCCGTCGACTCACGCCCCAGCGACGCCATCGCCCTGGCGATTCGTTCAGAGGCGCCCATTTTCGCGAACGAGTCGGTTATCCGAAAGCAAAGCTCGGAAGAACTCGAACAATGGTTAGAAAATCTGAAGCCGGAAGATTTCGGCAAGCTGGACTCCTGACGCGACATTGACCATGAACGACTCCGTACACCCACACCATCCCGATCTCATCCCGCTCTCAGTGAGCCGGGTCGTCGAAGACGCCAATACGGACACCAGGATTCTCGTCTTGACCAGGACCGACGATCAGGACACATTTATGATCTGGGTCGGCGCCCCCGAAGGCGACTCGATTCGTCGCGCCTTGGATTCGGCCACACCACCCCGACCGATGAGCCACGATTTGGTCAAGAGTTTCGGCGAGCACTTCGGCATCACGACCAAGCGAGTCGTCCTGACCGACGTGAAAAGCAGCACCTATTACGCCACCGTATTCTTGGAGAACAAAGGGGTGGAGCGGTCGATCGATGCCCGGCCAAGCGATGCCATCGCCCTGGCCCTTCGAACGCACGCACCGATCTATACCACCCAGGACGTCTGGAAACGGCGCAGCGGGCAACACCTAGATGCCTGGCTCGCGAAGCTCGATACGAAAGATATCGACACACAAGAAGTCTAGGATGTTTGGTTTGACTAATTGCGAGGAGTAGAAGATCACCATGACGACTTATCTCGAAAAACCGGCCAATGTAAAAGAACAGTGGCATCTTGTGAACGCCGAGGGAAAGACCCTAGGACGTCTGGCGGCAAAAGTCGCCGGCATTCTCCGCGGCAAGCATCGCCCCACCTTCACCCCGAACGTGGATATGGGCGATCATGTCGTGATCATTAATGCCGAGAAGATCCATTTGACCGGCAATAAGATGCAGGACAAGCTTTACATCCACCACTCGGGTTACCCGGGCGGACTCAAGACCACTGATGCGCAACATCTGTTCAAGAAGGATCCGACTGAATTGTTGGTGCGCGCCATTGAGGGAATGCTCCCCAAGAACCCACTCGGCAACGGAATGGCAAAGAAACTCCGCGTCTATGTCGGATCGAATCATCCGCACCAGGCTCAACACCCGGAACCTATTTCTCTCTAGCCTATTAGGACCAGAAGGAGACCAGTGATATGGCAGCCGTGACACAGTACGCAACAGGTCGCAGAAAATGTGCCGTAGCCAGAGCCTGGGTAACCGGGACGGCCAATGGTGAAATTACGGTGAATGACAAGCCATTGGAAAAGGCCTTTCCCCGCCTCACCCTCCGGCAAATCATCCAGCTTCCCCTGGAGATGGCCGGACTCACCGGCAAGTATTCGATTAACGCGACGGTCTACGGAGGCGGCCCGACCGGTCAGGCCGGCGCGCTCCGTCACGCCATTGCGCGTGCGCTCGTCGTCTTGAGCCCCACGGTACGAACCCCGCTCAAGAAGGAAGGCCTCCTCACCCGCGACTCTCGCGTGAAGGAACGAAAGAAATACGGACAGAAGGGTGCTCGTAAGCGCTTCCAGTACTCCAAGCGCTAAACAGCCGGAGCCAAAGCACGAGAAAGGGAAGGCTCCTTGCCTTCCCTTTTTTGTGCCTACAACCGGACACCCTCAGCACCAGCTGGACAGGATGACAGGTCATGCCTAAGAAATTTCGTATCGCGATCGCAGGAGCCAGCGGCTATGCCGGAGCAGAACTCGTCCGCCTGGCAGCCGCGCATCCCTACTTTGATATCACTGCGGTGACCTCTGAGAAATCAGCCGGGCAATCCGTAGCCTCCGTCTTCCCCAGCCTGACCGGCGTCGTGCAGCACAAGTTCGAAGCGCTGGCACCCGAGGCTCTGGCCGAACGCGCGGACGCCCTGTTCCTTGCACTCCCTCATACGAAATCGCAAGAGCCGGTTGCACTCTGCATGAAGGCCGGCAAGCTGGTGGTAGATCTGAGTGCGGACTATCGGCTTAAGAGCGTGGCGGCGTATGAACAATGGTATCAGACGCCTCACGCTCATCCGGCGCTGCTCCAAGAAGCCGTCTATGGCCTGCCTGAACTCCATCGAAGCGCCATCGCGAACGCGAAGTTAGTCGCCTCACCGGGCTGCTACCCGACCGCGGCCATCTTACAACTAGCGCCGCTCTTCGCCAAAGGACTCGTCCAACTCGATTCCATCGTTATCGATGCAAAATCCGGGGTCTCCGGAGCAGGACGGAGCCCGGCCCTGCCCTACCATTTTCCGGAAGCCCATGAATCGTTGGAGCCCTATAAGATCGGCAAACACCGCCATATTCCGGAGATCGAACAAGAACTCTCCGGTGTCCTGGGAACGCCCGGTGCGGTCACGATCGCCTTTACGCCGCACCTCGTGCCGATGAATCGGGGAATTCTGAGTACGGCCTATTGCAAGCTGAAGACGGAGATTAAGTTGCCTGAATTGCGGGCCCTGTACCGGGAGTTCTATAAAGGCGAGCGGTTTATCCGACTCTATGAAGACATCGTTCCGAACCCCCGTTACATCAAAGGGTCGAACTTTTGCGACATCGGGGTCTACGCAGACCAGCGCGCCGGATGGGTTGTCACCGTCGCGGCAGTTGATAATCTGGTCAAGGGCGCCGCCGGTCAAGCCATTCAAGCGATGAATTTAATGATGGGAATTCCTGAGGAAACGGGACTCACCGCGCCGGGCAGTTACCCCTAACATCGACGCAACAACGTCACAGGATTCCTGAGTAACCTTTCAGCGAGATGACAGCTATGAACGCACAGGCATCAGGCGTGACCGCGCCACAAGGATTTGAAGCCGCCGGCATCCATTGCGGCATTAAAAAACCCGGCATCCTCGACCTGGCTCTCGTGGTATCGACCGTCGCAGGTCCTATTGCGGGGGTCTTCACGAAGAACCGCGTCGTGGCCGCACCGGTTATTCTCGATCGCCGTCATCTCCGGCAGCGTCGTGGCCGCGCCATCATCGTCAACAGCGGGAACGCTAATGCCTGCACCGGCGCCAAAGGACTTCAAGCGGCTGTTGCCATGGCCACTGCCGTGAGCAAGAGCCTGGCGATTCCGGCGAATCAAGTTTTCGTCGGATCGACCGGCGTCATCGGGCGGGTCCTCCCGATCGATCGCGTGCAGGCAGGTATCCCGACCTTGATCGCAAAACTCAGCCGCACGGGCGGACGCCAGGCCGCTCAGGCCATCCTCACGACTGACTTACGTCCAAAAACCGTCGTCGTTCAAGCCAGAATCGGCGGCCGAGTCGTGACTATCGGAGGCATGGCCAAAGGTTCAGGCATGATCCATCCCAATATGGCCACCATGCTCGGGTACTTGACCACCGATGCCGCCATTGCACCGGCCGCACTGCAACGCGCGCTGAAATCGGCAGTCGATCAATCCTTCAACTGCATTACGGTGGATGGCGATACCAGCACCAATGATACGGTTCTCTGCCTGGCTAACGGATTGGCGAAGAACGCGACCATCCAATCAGGCTCTAAGCACTATCGACAGTTCGAACAACTGCTGACTGAGGCGTCGCAGGCGCTGGCCCTGGCCATCTGCCGTGACGGCGAAGGCGTGACGAAGGTCGTCAAGATCGCCGTCGGCGGAGCGAAGACGGTCGCAGCAGCCAAGCGAGTGGCCAGCACGATCGCCACCTCCAATTTAGTCAAGACGGCCCTGTTCGGTGAAGACGCCAACTGGGGACGTGTCATGGGCGCCCTCGGACGATCCGGCGTTCCCATCAATCCCGACAGAGTGACCGTACGCTTCGACAAGGTCGTGATGGTCAAACGAGGTATGGGCACAGGACTGGCCGCGGAACGGAAAATCGCACAGGTGTTCAAGCAGAAGGAATTTACGATCTCGGTCGATCTCGGGCAAGGACAGGCAGCGGCCCACATGTGGACAACCGACTTGTCGTACGACTATGTTCGCATCAACGCGAGCTATCGATCCTGAGCATGAACATCACACCTAACCGCTTGAAAATCCACTGTAGCTATGATAGCGTGCCGAGGCTTTAGAGGTGCATCGGATAACTCTGCTCACACCATCGGCGTCAGCAGAAATAGTACTTAAATTTAACATCAGCGAAGAAAAGCGCTGCTTGGCTTGAGAATAAGGGGATTCGTTCCCCTCACCCGCACGGCGGGTGCTCTGCAAGCCTCGAAGGGAGGTGAAGGCATGGGAGTGGTCGCGATCAAGGAATTGCTGGAAGCAGGCGTGCACTTTGGACACCAGACGAACCGCTGGAATCCAAAGATGAAGAAGTATCTCTTCGGTGAACGCAACGGCATCTATATCATCGACTTGCAACAGACGCTCACGCGGATGGAACAGGCCTATGCCTTCGTCCGGGACACCGTCGCAGCCGGTGAAACCGTCCTCTTCGTCGGCACCAAGCGGCAAGCCGCGGAAATTCTCCAGGAGGAATCGACCCGCGCCAATATGTTTTACGTCAACCAGCGCTGGCTCGGCGGCATGCTGACGAACTTCAAGACGATTCGCCTCAGCATCGACAAGATGAAGAAAATGGAAACGACGCTGCAAAACCCGACCGAGCATGGTCTGAAGAAAAAAGAAATCATGCTCATGCAGAAAGATATCGTCAAATTGCAGAAGTATCTCTCCGGCATCAAGACCATGCGCGGCCTTCCAGGCGCCATCTTCGTGCTGGATACCCGCATTGAAAAAATCGCCGTGCAGGAAGCGACCAGATTGGGGATCCCCGTCATCGCAATTCTGGACAGCAACTGCGACCCCGATAACATCACGTACCCGATCCCGGGGAACGACGACGCCATCCGCTCCATCAAGCTGATCACCTCGAAGATTGCGGACGCCTGCATCGAAGGCGCGCATATCAAGACGCAGCGCGATGAAGCCGACTTCCAGGCGGCTCCGGCAGCAGGCGGAAAGCCGGCTGCAGTGAGCGCGGCTCCCGTCGCATAACGCATTCGACAACCTAATATTCACGACGATCTCTCTCACCGCGTAAGGATAGAGGACCATGGCAGGATCAAGTCAGCTTGTGAAAGAACTTCGGGAAAAAACCGGCGCCGGCATCCTGGATTGCCAGAAGGCGTTGACGGAAAATGGCGACGATGTCGAGAAGGCCATCGACTACCTCCGGCAAAAAGGCCTGGCCGCGGCCGCCAAGAAAGCCGGGCGTGAAACGAATCAGGGGTTGATCCATTCCTATATTCATATGGGTGGGAAGATCGGCGTCTTGATCGAAGTCAATTGCGAAACGGACTTTGTGGCGCGCAACGAAGAATTTAAAGCCTTCGTGAACGACCTGGCGCTCCAGATCGCCGCAGCCAATCCATCATACGTCAAACGCGAGGACATCCCCGCAGACCTGGTCGAACGAGAGAAAGCTATCTTCGAAGGGCAAGCGAAGGAACTGGGCAAGCCCGCAGCGGCCTTGCCGAAAATCGTGGAAGGCAAGCTGGAAAAGTTCTATCAGGAGAACTGCCTGCTGGAACAATCCTTCATCAAGGATCCGAGCGTCACGGTCAAAGACTTGGTGGCGCAGAAGATTTCCAAGATCGGCGAGAACATGAACATCCGCCGGTTCACCCGCTTTCAGTTAGGCCAAGCATGAGTTCTGCGAAATACCGGCGCCTCCTCCTGAAAGTCAGCGGGGAGATGTTGGCCGGTGAGCAGGGCTACGGGATTCAGCCATCTGTCCTTGAGGGACTGGCGCAAGAAATCGCCTCTGTCGTTGCCCTGGATGTCCAAGTTGCCGTCGTCATCGGCGGCGGCAACATTTTCCGCGGGCTGGCGGCCAGCGCATCCGGGATGGAACGGGCCTCTGCCGACTACATGGGCATGCTCGCCACCGTGATGAATGCCCTCGCTCTCCAGAACGCCCTCGAACGGGTCGGCGTCATCACCCGCGTCCAATCCGCCATTGAAATGCGCCAACTGGCCGAAGGCTACATTCGCCGGCGGGCCATCCGTCATCTGGAAAAAAACCGCGTCGTGATCTTTGCCGGCGGCACCGGCAATCCCTATTTCTCGACCGATACGGCTGCCGCCCTCCGGGCCATGGAAATCGGCGCGCAGGTCATCCTCAAGGGAACCAAAGTCGACGGGATTTACGATGCCGATCCGGTGAAAAATCCCTCGGCGAAGAAGTACAACGAGATCCCGTTCCTCTCGATTCTGAATCAGAATCTGAAAGTGATGGACTCGACGGCCATCAGCCTCTGCATGGACAATAACCTTCCCCTCATCGTGTTCAAGTTGACCGAGCAGGGGAACTTCAAGCGGGTCGCACTCGGCGAACCCATCGGCACGCTGGTCACGATCAGCCCGCGCTAGCTCATTACGGAGTACCGCCATGTCGAACGCAGCTGCAGTCAAGCAAACCCTGACGACCCACATGGACAATGCCGTGGAACACCTCAAGCGGGACCTTGCCGGTCTCCGCACAGGCCGGGCCTCGGTGGCGCTCCTGGATGGCATTCGGGTCGATTACTACGGCACCATGACACCGCTCAAACAGATCGCCAACATTTCGACCCCGGAAGCGCGACTCATCACGATTCAGCCCTGGGAACCGCAATTGATCAAAGAAATTGAAAAGTCATTGGCGAATTCCGGACTGGGCGTGAACCCGTCAAACGACGGCAAGATGATTCGAGTCCCCCTCCCCCCGTTGACCGAAGAGCGCCGCAAGGAATTGACGAAGATCTGCAAGAAACACGGCGAAGACACCAAAGTGCAGATCCGCGGTTTCCGGCGCGATGCGAACGAAGAGTTGAAGAAGCTCCAAAAAGATGCGAAGTTGACCGAAGACGAACTGCGCAAGGGAGAGCAGGAAACCCAGAAGCTCACCGAGCAATACGGGCAAAAAATCGACGACGTGATCAAGAAGAAGGAACAGGAGATCATGGAAGTCTGAGTCAGGCTTCCAGACCCATCCTCATCGCGTGCCGACTATTTCTACATCCTCTCCGACCTACGCCACCGTCGACCTCTCCGCCCTGACCCATAATCTGACACAGTTGCGCCGTCTCCTCTCTCCCGGATGCGAGATCATGGCGGTCGTCAAGGCCAATGCCTACGGCCACGGCGCCGTCGAGGTGGCACGATCGCTCGTCGCACAGGGAGTCACGCGTGTCGCCGTCGTCTCGCTCGACGAGGGCATCGCCCTCCGATCGGCCGGGATCACCGTTCCTATTGTGATGCTTGGGCCTCTGTTCGCAGAACAGCTTCACGACATCATCGCCCACCGGCTCACGCCCGTCCTGAGCGATCGTGCGTTGCTCCCCACTCTGGCCCAGGCCACGGCCTCGCTCGCGACCCCCTACCCGATTCACCTCAAAGTGGAAACAGGCATGGGCCGTCTCGGACTGGCTACGGACGAACTGTTGAACCTCCTCGACTCAGACCCATTGCCGGCTTCGCTCAGGATCGAAGGCCTGATGACTCACTTCGCCGATTCCGACGGCCCCACGACAAGCCAAACTGAGCATCAGCTCGCGCTCTTTCAACACGTCATGAACGGCATCACGGCCCGCGGCCTTTCTATCCCGCTGATTCATGCCGCCAACAGCGGTGCCGCCGTCCGCTATCCGCACTCGCACTATTCGCTGATTCGACCCGGCATCATGCTCTATGGCTATCACACCTTGCCGAAATCGATTACGGCGCCCGACCTCAAACCGGTCTTGTCATTGCGGAGTTGCATTGCGCAGATGCGCGCCATCCCAACCGGTGGCACCATCAGCTATAACGCCACCTTCGTGGCAAAACGGCCGACCCGCGTCGCCGTACTCCCGATCGGCTATGCCGATGGGTTCAACCGGCGACTCTCGAACCGCGGAGAAGTCCTCGTGCGCGGGCAACGCGCCAAGGTCATCGGCCTGGTCTGTATGGATATGGTGATGATTGATGTGACGGAGATCCCGAACGCTGCCGCCGGGGACGAGGTCATCCTGATCGGCCGCCAGGGACGTGATCAGATTACCGCTGCCGATCTGGCCGAATGGACCGGCACGATCGCCTACGAAACGCTTTGCGCGATCGGTCCACGCATCCCACGCCGCTACCAAACCTCCTAGCGCGATCGCCTCCGGCGGCTAGAAATTCATTCGGAATGAAATCCCGCCGGTATGATAGGTCGTGCGATAGAGTCCGTTCACCGCCGTCGCCAGGGCGCACCCGCAACTCACCGTCCGCTGTTCATAGATGGAAAGCTGATAGGACAGGTCGAATCCCACGGCCTTCGGCTTGATCGGGCCGACCCCGAAATCGCCGCACCGAATCCCGAAGAATGTTCCGCCCTCCTTGCAGACCAGCCCGAATCCCACCGACGGGATATGCACATCCGCCCCGGGAATGGCGGGATCGAACGTGAGATCAGGAATTTGCGTCGGTGAATTGGTATAGCCGGCGCGAACGGCCATTTCCCACTCCGGCAGCGAATCCATCTTCAGCCAGCGGTGCTCCGTCCCGAGCATCACCGTGTAGGTGCTACGCCAGTTTTGCGGCTGAGGAATGACACCGCCGTTCGCGAGATAGATATCCAGATTCCTCACGGATTTCCATCCGACATAGTCCACATCCAATTCCAGCTTCCACTCACGCTCAGCCGTTCTCGTCGGCCAGATTGCGATCGCTCCTGTAATGACTTGCGGCAAGACGAACGTCGTCGAGGCATCCGACGTCTTCACGCCGTTGGCGAGAATCCCGCCGCGCAAAGGCAACGGAACCTGATTCCGGTACACCACACCGATATTGGCAACCGGCTTCCCCTCGGCGTTGCGCAACGCCGTATACAGGAGACTGACGTTGAAGCCGGCAGCTGTGCCCTTCCCATAGAGCTCGGCTTTCGATCCAGCTGCCCCGAACACGGCAGGCGATCCGGGCGGAGCGATGAATTGTTTCTCGAAGTGCCCTTCGCCCAGCATATCCGAAAATGTATAGATGTCGGCTCCGAGACCGAGCGACACATCCGGCGTGACTTGATAGGCGATGGTCGGCTTGATATCGATCAACGGTAACGCGGAAAAGGTGGCCTTAAATCGTTGGGGGCCGGCGTCCGAATACCGGCTGACTGAGCCGAGCGGTGACGTCAGGCCGATCCCGACGGTCAGTCCGTTCAACATCGACACCCCAAGGTCGCCGAGATTCGCCGTGACAAACAGATGCGCCGGCGGCGGCCAGGCCAGGCTGCCATCGCGAGTACCGGTGGCGTTGGCACCGGAGGTGCCGGTGAAACTGGTGGTTCCTCCGGTCAGCAATCCACCGGCCATGATCTGCACGCCGTGCAGCTGTGTCATACCCGCGGGGTTGTAGTGCAACGCCGACGGATCGTCCGCCTGAGCCGCGAAGGCGTTTCCTTGCCCGGACGCGGACGTCCCCTGCCCCTGGATCCTCGGCACCTGAGCCGACGCTGGAGAGGAGAACCAGCTCGATAGAAGGACACCTCCCACGATCGCACCGATCAGCAGCACTCCACCGCATCTCCACGTCGCTGTTATCAAGACACCCTCCGATATGTGGTGGCCATCGAATCACTCCGATCCCACATCCTCAAGATTATTGAAACCAGTGCGCCATGACCGCATCCAGCTCAGCGGCCTCAAACGGCTTGAGCAAATACGCCTGGGCCCCCATCCCGATCGCTTGGACCGCCAGCTCCTTGGAACCGGACGCCGTCATGATAATGATCGGGATTTCGGGAATCTGCAATCGAATCGCTTTCAGGAGATTCAGTCCTTCCATCCGTTCCAAACCAAGCTCCAGTATGATACCGGCATACCCGATCGACTGAATGGCGGTACGCAGTTCCTGCCCATCCGTCGCGGCATCGGGGTGATATCCGCCGGCCCTCAGCCGGTCGGACAGCCACTGCCGAATGTCCGGATCCTCATCGGCCACCAGCACGCGCCGCGCTGCAACCGGCTGGCTTGGCGGAGACAATGGGATCGTCGATCGGAGGGGCAATGTAAACGAGACTTCGGCCCCCCCTGCCGGCCAGTTGTTGGCCGAAACACTTCCCCCTTGGAGCTCGACCAGCGTTTTGACGATGGAGAGCCCCAACCCGAGCCCCTTCGGGCCGCTCCGCTGTCCCTGCTGCACGCGAAAAAACGGATCGAAGATCTTATCCAGATCCTCGGCCGGAATTCCCGGTCCCGTATCCCTGACCAGAACACGGACGAATCGGGGGCTGGATGGATCGATAGCCACCGTGATCTCACCGTCCTCCGGCGTATACTTGACGGCATTCTGGATCAGATTCACCGCCACCTGAATCAATCGATCGCGATCGGCCAAGACCTCAATGCGCCGATCTGGCGCAGTAAGACCGAGCCTCTGCCGCCTGGCGGACGCCAGGGGGCGCAGTTGCTCAATGGCGTCAAGCAAGCAAGACTCCAAATCCACATCGACCGGATGCACCTCCAAGCGGCCGGCCTCAATCCGGGTCCGGTCCAGAAGATCTTCGATCATCCGAATCAGCCGATCGGAATTGTCCAGCATGCGGAACAGATACCGCTGCTGCTTCTCATTCAGCGGACCGGTGAGTCCGTCCAGAAGATTTTGCACGAACCCCTTGATGGAGGTCAGCGGGGTGCGCAGCTCGTGCGAGACATGCGAGAGAAACTGCGACCGGAGCCGGTCGGCCTGCTCCAACGCCTCGGTACGCTCACGAATCTTCAACTCCAATCCGACGTTCCATTCCTCGATCTGCTGATAGGCCGCCGCATTATCGAGCGCGATGGCGACTTGATTCGCCAGCGTGGTCATCAGCTCAAGATCGTCCTTCGTCAAGCTCGGCTCGTGCGTCCGGTCCACCGTCAGGATCCCCAGAATGTGGTCTTTGGCCTTCAAGGGGACGATGATCAGGGACTTCGTCCGGCTCAGTTCCGCAAGCCGTCGATTGATCGGATGGAGCTCCTGCCAGACCGTTTGGATATCCGCGATCAACAGCGGAAGACCTTGCAGGACCGCCATCCCCTCAGGGCTGTTCCGGTCCGTCACCGGCACCTCGCAATCCTGCGAGTAGGCCAAGACCTCATCGGACGCTCCGATCACGCGCACATGCCGAATCACACTGCGCAAGGGATCGAACATCGACACCATAGCACGGTCGTAATGCAAATCCTGCGTGAGCGTTTCCAGGACACGCTCCAGCAGCGTATCGCGATCCAACGTCGCGCTGAACAGGAGTCCGGCTTGATGCAGGGCCGTCAGTTGAGTCACCTTCCGGCGCAACTCGACCCGCGTCTGCTCCTGCCCCAAATAGGCCTCGCGCAATTCCTCATGCCGCGATTCGACGAACGCGATCTGTTCGCGAATGAGCGATTCCCGCTGTCGACTTTCCTTCCGCAGACGGCGCTGCATCAGCCATCCGGCCGCCAGGACCGGACTCAATCCGGCAAGCGCCATCTCAGCCGGCCCCATGGCGGGGAACAGAAGGCGCAGTCCTCCCGCGAGGCACAACCCGATCAACCCGCTCCACAGAATCCAGTGCGACTCGCGCCGAGAGCCTGGGTTACCCCAGCCATCCCACGCCGGTTCGTGCTGCAAGAGACCCAGCCCGGACTCATCCGCAACGGCCTCACGCGGAGCCGCCTCGGACGGCACCGGCAATGCCGCCAGCGTCTGGGACGCCCGTCCCCATCGCGCCGGCCCGTCGCTCTGCCATCGAATCAGCCATCGGCACCACTCATCGTCGTTGGAGACGCACGACAGATTCGTCAACGTCGCCGGAGGCAGCCCATGCACGCGCGCCGGAACCGCCGCGAAAATCCCCTGGGCGGACTGACAAACCAGATAGGTGCACCGCCGCCTGAATGGCCCGAACTGGCGAAGCGTCCGGTCGGAAAAACGCATGGCGAGCGTGGCGGAACCCGGCGTCACATCGACCACCCGGCATTCGACCGAACCTGAAGCAAACTTGTTGCCGAAATAGGGAAACATGCCGTAGATCTGTTCGAGCGAGAAGGGTCGCGCCAACACCTGAATGATCGGCGACATTTTTTCCATCCCGCCCGCGAAGATGAAGTTCGGATCGCCGGTCAAGAGTTCGCAGAACTCGTAGAGGTAGGCGGCAAATTCGTAAGAGTAGCTATTCCAGGGGTTCTTCAGAAACTCCGGCGTGACATGGTAGACGGAATCTTTGATGCGTTGATTCAACAGCACGCACAATTCGTCGACGGCCTCCGGGCCTGCGCCGTCTCCCCGTTCACGAGTCAGCGTCTTCTCCAGGTCGAGAATGACCGCCCGAATGCTCATGCCGCTCAAATCCCTGATCGTCTGGCCTTGCTCATCCAACCCGAACGGGCGAAACTCCATGAACGGCCGGTCAAGGATTCTGCGTTCCTTTGGCAAGAGCTCGATCGACGGCAGTACTGCCGGTTCTATACCGTCCAATGACTGAATAGACATGACACCCTCCCCTCCGGGGACACGCTGCACGCGCCGGACATCCGGATTCCGGCGAGGCTAGTATAGGAAGGGAGGCTAGGGACTTCAAGAGAGAAGATCGCACGGCGGAAGGGATGGATCACGCGGAAAGACCGATCAACAGAGCCGATTCGGCAGGCTCTGTTGACCGGCCCGGCAGGAGAGCGGAGCGGCTTACTGCTTCACCCGGCGCTTGAGCTGTTTCTCGATGCTGGCCACCTTGCTGGAGAGCCGGCCTTTTGCCGCCTTGCGATAGTCGACCTTGATCGTGCAGGAAATACGTCCACAATCCTTGCGCATCCGTTCGTAACACTTCTTCACGACTCCGAAGACTTCGTCCCATTCCCCTTCCAGCACGGTGCCCATCGGATTGAGCCGATAGTCCACACCGCTCTTGTCGATAATGTCGAGCGACCGGGCGACATACTTCCCGACACTCTCCCCTTTGCCCAACGGGGACATGCTGAATTCAAGCAAGACCATCGTCGCCGACTCCTTTATGTGGTTTTTGCCGCCGGCGCCGCCGCCCCCGCAGCCGTCTGCCGGGCGCGCTCGTCCTGCCAGACTTTCGGATATTGGACTTTCCCCAACAGACGGAACCCGTCCAGCGCCTCACGCAGTAACGCGCGCCGCTTGTCCGCATCGGGCTCGTTCGCCTTCGCCTGCTCACGAAGGTGACCAAGCCAATCGACAAAGGCCGAAAACTCGCTATCGAGAATACGCTCCAAGTCTTCCTTCATGAATCCCGACAACGCCGGGGCCACCCCGCTGCTGCTGATCGCAACCCGGGCATGCCCGACCGCTACCACCGCCGGCATCGTGACACTAGACAGCTCCGGCATGTCCACCGACCACAGGAGAAATCCCTTTTCCCGCGCCTTCGCCAGCAACATTCGGGCAAAATCCCTATCCCCACGGATCGTATTCAGCACCAGTATCGTATGCTCCAAATCGGTCTCGCGGAAATGCCGGCCGCGATGAATGACCTTCGCGGACGCGGCCAACAGTTTCAACGATTCATGCAGCGTCGGACTGATCACCGTCACCCGGGCACCGGATTCGAGCAACCGCTGAGACTTCTCCGCCGCCTCTTCATCGCCGCCGATCACCAGGACGGAAAACCCTTTCACATCGAGCACCAAGGGAAAACCAGGATTGGGAGCCATAACGTGTTCCTCCATACGGCACAGGGTGTAACTGGCAGCCATCATACAATAGCGTCTTCCTGGCCGTAAACCGTACCCTCCCCTTTTCCCCGCGACCTGTCTATAATGCGACGCTCATTGAGACTCTGGAGGATCCATGGCCGGAATATCAGGACAAGCGATCGGAATGGCAGGCAGTATCATTGGTCTGGCGGCCCTCGCCGCCTGGCTCGGACTCGCCCATAGTTGCGATCCGGCCACCGGAGAGCCGGTCGTCGCAGGACGGGTGACCATCGCCCCGAATCTGGCCGATCAGGTCAAGCCGACCGACGTCCTCTTCGTCATCGTGAAACGCCCTCAGGGTCCGCCACGGCCCATAGCCGCCAAACGCATCGATCATCCGACCTTCCCGGCCTCCTTTGAAATTACCAACGCCGATGTGATGGTCGAAGGATCGGAGCTTCGCGGAATGGTGGATATCGTGGCCCGACTCGATCGTGACGGCCAGGCCGGACCGGCCCAGCCGGGCGATATTGAAGGGCGCTACGCCAAGAATCCCACCCTCCCGGGCGGACGAGACTTCGAGATTGTCCTAGATGCGGTGAAGTAAGGGGGAAAGCCCTGAGTCCTGAGCGAGTTTTCTGAAAATCCTGAATTGCGCTGAGTACTCAGAACCAGGCTGTTCAAACGCGCTTTCAGCAAGGCCGCAGGCCATAGGTTGACCAGGCAAGAAAAACAGACCGTTCAAACAAGCTATTCGGCAAGGCCGCAGGCGAAAAAACACCGCAGGCGTACCCTTAGGGGTACGTTGAGGATGTTTTAGAGACGAGAACGCAGCCAAGAGCTGGTTTCAACGGTCTGCGCTAAGTTTCGGCGGGGTCGGCGTCTAGTTCCATATTCCAATACAGATAGTCCCGCCAGCTCTCCGGCGTGTTGCGGATCCCGATTGTAATCGTAATCACCGGGCTCCAGCGCGGCTTCACCGGTTTCTTCTTCAACTTCATCCCGGCTTCGTCCGGCGTCCGCCCGCTCTTGCGATTATTACAGCGCCAGCAGGCCGTGGTGATGTTCTCCCACGTCTTCTTCCCGCCCTTGGCAATAGGAACCACATGGTCGAAGGTCAACTCTTCCGTTCGAAATTTCCGGCTGCAATATTGGCAGGTGTAGCCATCGCGCGTAAAAATATTGATGCGGGAAAACTTCACCGCCCGGTGGCTGTCTTTCAGACGCACCAGCTTGAGAAGCCGCATGACTGCCGGGAGCTTGATCGAGAGGGAGATGCCGTGGATTTCACGGTCGTAGACTTCGAGGACTTCGACTTTGCCTTGCCAGAGAAGGGCAATGGCTTTTTGCCAGTGAACCACCCGCAGCGGTTCGTACGTCGAGTTGAGCAGGAGAGTCATTTCCATGCAGCAACCTCATTCCCTACCTGGCTCCTCTCTGAGAGGCCATCCAGTTAATCAAGGGCGTATATGATAATTGTATGCCATAGGCCCCGGGCGAAATCAAGCAACCCCGCATCTATCGCCCTCTAGACGCCGCTATCGGTTTTTTGGGACACTGCCCTCCATGAAAGACTTCGTGATCGTGGCCGCGCTCACCGACGTGCCTCCGGGAACAACAAAGACGGTGGACGTCAGCGGCATCTGGATTGCGCTCTGCAATGTCGACGGAACGCTTTATGCGGTCGACAACACCTGCCCGCATGCAGGCGGGCCGCTTGGGGACGGGAAACTGAAGGAAGGCACCATCGAATGCCCCTGGCACGGTTGGAAATTTGATCTAAGAACCGGCCAGCGTGTGAACAATCCCAACTTTACCGTGGCCTGCTGCGACGTGCGAGTCATTGACGGCCAGATTCAGATCAAACTCCCGGAGGACCTGACATAGGCGGCATGGGAGGGGCGCCAGGCAGCGGCGGCGCAGGCGTCTGCGGCCGATCGGAATCCGGCGGCATCGGCGTCACACCATCGGCAGGCACCGAAGCGGCATTGACCTTCTTCTTCCCTAAGTGTGCGTGCCAGATAAATTCCCGCTCAAACCATTGGCCGCTTACACTTTGATCGCGCAACTGCAGGCGAATCTCATAGATGTCCCCTTCTACCTGCTTGACACGCCACTCACCGAGCCGCACCCCCTGCCCGCGCTCCTTCATCGAACGGACATGTTCGTTCATCGCTTGAAGAATCGTCGGAAACCCGATCGCCTGATGCGTCTGCACCATGGCCAGCGCCTCGGCCGCTTGCTTGTCGGCCATCGGATTGAGAGACGGCGGCTTCGTGACAAAGTAATAGAGCCCGCCGAACACGAGCACCGCCACCACCGCATAGTGGAGCGTTCTCACCAAGAACGAGGATTCCGACGCTGCAGTCGAGAGAGACGGATCGGTACTCATAGTTCAGATACTCAATTCCATAGGAGAGAGCGATGGGCTGACGGGCGAACACGCATCGCAGGCATCTTAGGAAGCGATTGGATGGTTGTCAATGGACGATCCCGCGCGCTAACCTGTCTGCTTGTCTGACGAAAAGCCGGTGTGCTACAAGTAACGCGGCACCATCGTCACTCGAATCACCAAGAGCGCCTCGCATGAAATTCTTTTTGTACGGAGACAACCTCAATCTGACTCAACTCAAGCGCCGGGCTCCGGAACATCAGTTCCTCTATCTGGCCACGCTGGGCGATCACACCATCAAGTTCTGCCGATGGTCGGCGCAGTGGCGGTGCGGACTCGCCAGCATCGCTCCCTCCCCCGGAGAAAAGGTCTGGGGGGCGGTCTTCGAACTGACCGACGAGGATCTGAAGATTATGGATGAGTTTGAGCAGGATGTACCGCCAGGCGCCTACCGGCACCTGCAGATTACGGTCCTGAACGAAGCCGGCGAGAAGGAGCTCGTGACGACCTACGCCGCCAATCCCATCGGAAAGTTCAAACCGAAAGACCACTACCTCGACTGGGTCATCAAAGGACTCAAACAGTGGAAAATGCCGGAGGAAGCCGTCGAACAGTGGCAAGCCTACCGGCCTTCGTAGGCAGCGCGACGCACGCGCTGTGTTCACACATCACCCACTCTAACTGAGGGAACTATGCCAAAGCCAAAGCATCATATTCTCGTCTGCACCAACTCCCGTCCTCCGGGACACCCCAAGCCCTCGTGCGGCAGCGCCGGAGCCGCGCAGTTGCTCATGGCCTTCAACATGGGGCTCATGCAGCGCGGCGTGCAACCGGGCCAGGTCCTCGTCAGCGGCACCGGATGCCTGGGCCCCTGCGAACAGGGCCCGACCGTGGTTGTGTACCCCGACAACACCTGGTACTCGAAGGTGACGGAAGCCGATGTCGCAACCATCCTCGATGAACACATCATCAAGGGAACGCCGGCCGCGAAACTAAACCCGGACGCAGCCTGGAAATAGGAATAGCAATCAGCCGTCAGCTTTCCCAAAAAGCTGATGGCTGATCGCTGAAAGCGTTTTGCACTGACATGAGCACCACCCCGAGTCATAAAGAACATAAGCACCATGCCCCCCGTTCTATCGGGTGCATGGTCATTACCTGCAGCGACACCCGCACACCGGAGACGGACACGAGCGGCCAGCTCATCCAGAAACTGCTCAAGGAAAATGGGCATAATACCGCCGCCTACCATCTGGTGAAAGACGAACCGGCGCAGATCACCGCGCGGATCACCGAAGGCATCGCCAACGAAGCCGTCCAGGCCATCATCATCAACGGCGGAACCGGAATCTCCCGGCGGGATTCGACGTTTGAAGCAGTCGATGCCATGCTGGAAAAACGGCTGGATGGATTCGGCGAAGTCTTTCGCTATCTGACCTATCAGGAAATCGGCTCACCGGCTATCATGAGCCGAGCCACCGCCGGCATCATCAAAGGCCGCGTCCTCTTCTCCACCCCAGGCTCGGAAAACGCCGTCCGCCTGGCGATGGAAAAGTTGATCCTTCCCGAACTCGGGCATCTCGTCAAAGAACTGACTAAATAGAACAGGCCATCAGCTGTTAGCAGTCAGCCTTCAGCTTCGATACATCCAGAAAACTCACCCCAGGCCTCTGATTCAGCTGAACGCTGACAGCTGATGGATTTTTTCAGTCCTGCGAAATCTTCGGTTCCGAGTAACTGACGTCCGTCGAAATCTTCGACTGCGCATACTTCCGGAAGGACAACATCACATCCCTCACTGAAACCACACCGACAATCGCGCCGCCTTTCGTCACGGCCAGATGGCGCACGCCGAGATCGCCCATCATTTCCTGCGCATCATCTATCGACTCACTCCCCTCGATCGTACACAGGGGCGTCGTCATGATCTTCTCAACCGTCAGTTTTCCAAGTGGCTTGCTGGTCGCCACCGCCCGGCGAACGATATCCGTGTCCGTCACGATCCCCACCAACTGCTTGCCCTTCTTCACCAGCAGCGACCCGACTCGGGCCGTCCGCATCTTCTTCGCCGCACTCACGATCGACACCGCCGGCCCGACGGTTTTCGGATGCTTGCTCATAATCTTGAATACGGTAGACATGATTTCCCTCCCTCTCGTTGATGGTATCGAGTGGAAAGAACGCCGGCCGCGCTCATTCAGCTTTGACTTAGAGTAACACAGTTAGAAGGGAGCACTCAAAACAGTCGGATAGGGACTACGGAGAGACATGCGGCTGAGAGCAAGACCACTTTGATCTCATTAAACAAACACAAAACACGAAGGATGCTCAAAACGGTCATCCAACAAGGCCGCAGGGAGCAGGACGACTGAGGCGTACCCTCTGGGGTACGTCGCAAGGAGACCTACGACTGAGAACGCCGTTGGGGAGCGTTTTCAGCATCCTTACACTGTCAGTACAATCTTCCCGAAGAACTTGCGAGAAAGCATCTGCTCCTGCGCCGCCCTCGCCTCCTGCAGCGGATACGTGCGGTCGATCACCGGGATCAGCCGCTTCTGACCCATCAGCTCCGCCGCCTTCACCAGTTCCGCCCTGGTGCCCATGTAGGAACCTTTGATCGTGTACTGGCGGGAATAGATGTACCGGAGATCCACCTTCACCTCGGCGCCGGTCGTCGCCCCGCAGGTAATCAATCGGCCGCCTTTTGCCAGCGAGGCCAGACAGCTCTCCCACACTTCCGGCCCGATATGCTCAATCACGACATCGACGCCATGGCCTTCCGTCAGCAGCTTCACGCGATCGGCCACTTTCTCCTTCGTGTGATTGATCACCGCATCGGCACCGAGCACCACCGCCTTGGGAATCTTGTCATCCGATCCGACCGTCGTGATCACGCGCGCGCCGGCCAGCTTGGCCAGCTGAATCGCCATGGTCCCGACGCCGCTCCCTCCACCCATGATCAACACCGTCTCGCCATGCTGGAGACCGGCCTGGGCAAACAACATATGCGACGCGGTCACCGAGACCAGGGGGAACGCCGCCGCCTGTTCGAACGAGAGATTCTCCGGCATCGGCAGCACATTGCGGAACGGCACTTTCACATACTCGCCATAACCGCCGTGCATCATCGCCCCTAACAAACTGTATGAGCGGCAGAAGTTGTCCCGTCCTGCCAGACACTGTTCGCATTTCCAACAGCTGATCCCGGGCGAGATGAACACGCGCTGCCCGACCGTCACATGATCCGCCTGCGCCCCGACCTGCTCGACCACGCCCGCGACATCCGACCCTGACACATGCGGCATCGGCATGGGATAAGCGGGATTCCCCTGGCGAATCCAGATATCGAGATGGTTCAATGCGCAGGCTTTGACCTTGACCAGCACCTCATCCGGCCCGATCACCGGCGTCGGCAGATCTTCATACGACAATTTATCCGGCCCGCCATGCGCGCGAAATAAGACAGCTTTCATATTCAGCTCCTTGCTAGACCACACCTGACATCATAGAACCAGATCGGAAGAAACCAGAAAATGCTTGAGGAAGCGACTGGGACTTTCTTCCTTGGGGAAAAGTTCCTTCGCACAGGATGATCAAAACGTCATCTAACAAGGCCGCAGGGAATGCGACGACTGAGGCGTAGCTTTCTCACCCACCCACCTCAAGCTGCTGGAGCAGCTTGTTCCCTGCGGGGTACGTCGCAGGGAGACGCGCGACCGAGAACGCCATCGCGGAAAGGCACGTCTCGGCGTGCCGGGGTCGGGCGGGTGAGAATGAAGCGTTTTCATCATCCTGTTAGAACTTTAGCTCGCCCTCCACCACCATCACACACTCCCCCCCCACTTTGACTTCCTGAATGACTCCGTCGGAGGAATCCACCTGGATGAGAATGCGCGAGGGCCGCTCGATCTCATAGCCCTGCTCCGAGACGATTTCGGTCGTCGGCTTCACATCGACAATGCGGTGATGCACCAGATAAGCCCCCAGCGCCCCGCTCGCACTGCCGGTGGCGGGATCTTCCAGAATGCCGATGGCCGGCGCAAACATACGGGTATGGACCGTCGAATCCGGCTCGACCGTGACCGTCGTAAATACCATAATGCCGTTGGCGCCGAAACGTCCGCAGAGATCGGTAATGGCAGAGGGATCGGGGTTGATCGACCGGATTGCCGTCAGCGTCCGGATCGGCAGAATCAGCACCGGCAGCCCCGTCGAGACCACCTCGATCGGCGACTTGGCCTCAGCCACAGCATATTTCGGCAGCCCGAGCGAAATGGCCAGCTTGTAGAAATCCGCTTCATCCTCCACCGCGTCGAGAAACTCCGGCTTGGGCTGCGACATGACCACATGCTCGATCTGCTTCCCCACCCCGCGCAATTCCACCGGAAACAATCCGATGTTGCACTCGTAGAGCAAGCGGGTCACCGCGCCGGTGAGCGGCACGCGCCCGAGCTGCGCCAGCAGATAAAACGTGCCGATCACCGGATGGCCGGCAAAAGGCAGCTCTTGCGTCGGCGTAAAGATCCGCAACCGCACCACTGCCGCCTGGTCGGTCGGAGGAAACACGAAGACCGTCTCGGAGAGGTTCATCTCCCGGGCGATCTGCTGGAGTTGATCATCGGAGAGCCCGTCGGCATCGGGAAACACGGCAACAGGATTGCCCCCGAAAGGCTCGGAGGTAAACACGTCGGCTTGGTAGAACTTCAGCGAGCGGCGATCAGACATGCTGCCCCCTCTCACTCGTTAGGCAGGGCGTTGGAGTGCTTCATATGATTGCACCAATGGATTACGAATGTAGTTCTCGACATAATTCTGCAGCGAGCCGTTGCGATACAGCTGCTCGTTGGCAAAGCGCGTATCGACCTTGTGCAATACTTTGACCCGGACGCCGGTCTTCTCGGTGAACTGATCCAGCGTCACGCCGGTAATGTCCGTGAACGGCCCGCGGCCCGACTGCATGATGCACTTCGGCACGTGAATGACTTTTTCCGTCGTCAGCCGCCGGGCGATATCGTCGAACGTCAGCAGCACCGTGCAATCCGAATCCCCGCTCAACATGGCGTTCGGCACGTAGAGCACCCGCGCCTTGTTCTTCCGGTACATCGAGAGAATCTTTGAGACGCTCCAGCCTGTGACCAGCGTATCTTTCTTGTCTAATTCAAGCGAATCGAAGAGGCTGATGATCCGCTTCCGGCTCAGAAACGCCGTGATATAGGCCTCCGTGTGGATCGTCTGCAGATTCGGCAAGGCCGCATCGTAGATCCGCAGCGCTTCCTCCGCCAGATGCTTCCGGCCCTGCCGCATGAGGCTCGCCGTCTCCTCCTTGAGGCCACGCACCGGTGTGAGCGTGCCCATCCAGAGGACGCACTTCTGATTGATCTTGGAAATCTCCATCGCATCCTTCGACATCGTATTGGCGTCGAAGGCATAGAAATTCGCGGACGACACCGCCGGGCCATCCAGCACCTTCATCAGATGCTTCACCGAGGGCGCGTGCGGCATGAGCCGCTGGCGATACTCGCTGAGGGTGATGACCGAGAGTTCGAAGTTGATCCGGCCGGGATATTGCGCGACGAGCTGATGGATCTTCGGCACATGCACGAAGCCGACAGTGAAAAACTGGATGCTCTTGTCCGTGTACTTCAGAAAATCCTCGACCCACTCCATTGCCTTGGGATGGAGAAAGAGATCGGTCCATTCCATGAACTCGTTCCCGCCCAGGCACCAGAACTGCTTCGGGTCCGTCGGCTTCTTGCTGATGTAGTCGAGGATGTATTTCCAGTCTTCGTCGGACGTCTTCGGCGGGTCGAGCGTTTCGCGGTAGGAGTGGTCCAGCTCATAGCAGAACTCGCACTTCACCGGGCAATCGCGCCCGAGACTCAGCGGGATCTTCCCCGCGTCCATCTCACGGCGCAACACATCGCGATAATCGTTCTTGGTGAAGATCGGAGCGGCCTGGAGCATCGGAATGGGCGTTGGCATTGATTGACGACCTTGCTCCGGTTACAGTATCAGTATGACAGACGAGACAATCCCCGAAGAAATCGCCCGCGCGCTGGAGGTGCTGGGCCTCGCACTTCCCGTCACCACCGAGGATCTTGAACGGGCCAAGCGCGTGCAGCTCTATACCTGGAACCCCGCCCGCTATTCGAACCTGACGAACAACCCCAAGAAGTACATGGAAGCCTACAAGAAGGCCGAGGAGATGACCAAGCTCGTCGAAGCTTCGTATGCCCTCCTCACCGCCGTCCTCGTGCCGGACGAAGATCCCCGTTCCTCGTGAAGCGTATTTCGTATCTCGCAATACCGTTGCTCATATCTCGTCACTCATAGCTCGCGAGATACGCTTCACGATTCACGCACGACGCGCTATCCCACACCGTGGGAAACCACGCGACTCATCCCCTCTTTGCCGTCTTCTCCTTCGTTCATCGACACCGGCCATGTGACCAATCCTGAGACCGCATCCGACGCTGTCGTCTGCGTCTGCTTCGCATAGATCTGCGGCAGCTTGTTCGTGCCGAATTTGGAGATGTAGAGGAACACGTGCTCGCGGGAGTTCACCCGCACCGCCCAGGGCTGGAAATCGTTCTTGTAGAACTCTTCGCACATCTGCATCGCGTCGAGGCAGGACAGGGTGCTCGGCTCGTTCAACGTGTAGTAGTAGTCCAGCGGCAGGTCGTACTCCTCCTGCTTGTGGATCGTAATGCCGAACTTTTCCGGATTGCGCACCATCGGCGTGTGCCGGTAGGCCACGAAGTAGAAAAGTTCGACGGAATGAATCACCGGCTGGTTGTCGATGACGAACTGCCGCGTCTCCAGCGCCTCGTCCTTCGTCTCGCCGGGGAAGCCGTAGAAGGCCATCACATGGTTCCAGATCCCGGCCTTCGAAGCCTGGTGGAGATTGTTCTGGATCACGCTCTTCTTCGCATGCTTGTCCATGAGGTTCAGTACGCGCTCGTTCGCCGACTCCATGCCGTAATAGAGGGTGCAGCAGCCGGCCTTCGCCGCGAGATCCCAGATGGCCTGATCCTGTAACGTCTCTTCAAACCGGATGAGCGTCGTCCACTTGATCCCGACATTCTGCTCCACCAGCAGCTGCGACACTTTTTTGAAGAGCGCAGGCGGATAGGATTCGTCGCTAAAGAGGAAGTGCTTGCAGTTGTATTTATCGCGCAGCGCCGTCACCTGCTCGATCACGTGCTGCGCCGTCATTCCGCGATATTGATCGAAGTAGCCCTGTCCGTGGTCGCAGAACGTGCAGCGGCCCCAGTAGCAACCGCGCGTCGCGAGATAGGGAATGATCCGCTCCGGGACAAAATAGTGATCCAGCGGCAGGCCGTCGAAATCCGGCAGCGGCAGGGCCGCCGTCTTCTCCGTATAGACTTCCTTGCTCTGCTTCACCCCGTCGGCATGGCGATACATGAGATTCGGCACCGACTCCATTGCCCGCTGGCCGTTCAGCGCCTCGATGTACCAGAGCAGCGCATGTTCGCCTTCGTAGAGGATCGCCGCGTCGAACACCTCGGTGAAGAACCGCTCATGGTTCGGCAGCTCTTCCTGCAACCGCGTGATGACATTCCCCCCGACCACCACCTTGATGTGCGGGAAGGTCTCCTTGATCATCTTGCAGAAGGTCAGGCCAGCCAGCAGCTGCATCTGCGTGCCGATCGACACGCCGACCACCTCCGGCTTCTCTTTGCTCACGGAGGGCAGCACCAGCTGATTGCAGATGTCGCGGTAGACGTTCACCTGCTCGTCGTCGAGACAGGCGAAGACTTCTTTTGAGACGCCCGGGCGATAGCCCAGGTTGCTTTCCATCGGATAGAAGACGAGCGAGGCCGGATAATAGGCGGCGGAGATATACTGCATCGCCTCACGGAACGTATTGAGCGCCAACTCCAGTTTCTCGGCTTCGTAAAACCGTTCGCCGCGCACGACCAGCTTGGCATCTTCCGCCCGCTCGGCCAGGTCAAACACATCCACCGCATAGGCCTGCTCGACCACGGCTTTCTGATCCGCCTCGCGATCCGTGAGCGTCCCGGCCTTTTCCTTGTCCTGCAGCGGCTTGAGCTGCATGCCGAGCCGGGCCTTCACCCAGATCAGGAACTCCATCGTGAAGAAGTGGTCGTACATCTCGATGTTGATGTCGCGCTGCACGACCGTATGCCCGGCTTCCCGCAGCACCGCCGTCAGCGACGGCAGCGCCAGATAGGGCGCCGTCGGCACCCACTCGGGCGGAAACAGCAGCATCACCTTCGAGGTCTTCCGATCCTCTTTCTTGATCGGCGACAAACCGTCTATTTGGACGAGACCGGAGCTACTCATATGTTCTTTCTATTTCCCTGCTCATCTCGCGTCACTGCCATTCTGCCCACTCCTTTGTAAGGAGGGGAAGGGGAGGTAGAGACCGAGCCTCTACCCCTCCTAGCCTCCCCTTACAAAGGGGAGGAATTTTTGGACCAGCTCAACTCCCTCGTCGATCGCTTCTCGCCTTTGTCCCCTCTCCCGTCCCTCTCCCCACCGGGGAGAGGCCAAGGTGAGGGGTCTCACATTTTCCCAGCCAATGTCGGCGTATGCCCCGCAATCTTAGCGGCTTGATATTGCAGATCCCGCAACTTATCCAACCCGAACTTCGCGATATAAAGAAAAATATATTCCCTGATGTACAGCCGCAGATCCCAGCCAGCGTAATGGTTCTGTTCGAATTGCTGAAACACCCGCTCAGCCTCTTCGATGCTCATGCCGTTCTTCACCGTGTAGTAGTAGTCGAGCGCCAGGTCCCATTCGGGGTTCTTGTAGGCCGTCACGCCCCACTTCTCCGGATGCTTCGCCACCGGGTTATGCCGGCCCAGGTCGAACGTGCCGAACCCCAGCGAATGCACATAGTCTTTGTTCTGCTCCAGGAACTCCACCGACGACCAGGCCTCTTCCTTCGTCTCGCCGGGAAAGCCGAAGAAGCCCATGCAGTGGTTCCAGATACCGGCCTCCGCCGTGCGCTTGAGATGCTCGGTCATGATGGCGGTCGTCGTGGCCTTGTCCATCAGCTTCAACACCCGCTCGTTCCCCGACTCATAGCCGAAATGGAGATACTTGCAGCCCGACTCCTTCGCATCCTGCCAGACTTGATCCTCCAGCAGACTCTTCTCAAACCGCATGTGCGTCGTCCAGACAATGTCCATCTTCGTATCGATCAGGCCGCGCGCCAGCTTGCGGAACAAAGCCGGCGGGTACGACTCGTCGGTGAAATGGAAATGCTTGGCTCCGTACTTGTCGCGGAGGTGCCGGATCTCCCCGAGGATGTCCTGAATCTTCTTGCTCCGGTACCCGGCGGTATAGCCCTCGCCATGGTCGCAGAACTCGCAGCGGCCCCAGTAGCAGCCGCGCGTCGCCAGATAGGGCAGGATCTTCGTCGGGACGAAATACTTCTCCAGCGGCAGCCCGTCGAAATCCGGCGGCGGCAGCGCATGCATGTCTTCCGCAAAACTCGTCTCCGAGGTATGGACTCCGGTCTCGTCTTTGTAGATCGTATTCGGCACGTCGGCCAGGCTCCGCTTCGCCCCTACCGCCGAGACGAGTTGGACAAAAGCCGTCTCCCCTTCATAGACCACGGCGCTGTCGAAGTATTGGAACAGCGGCGACTGCGGCAGCACATCGCGCAGGCGCGTCACCGTATTGCCGCCGATCGTCACATGGATATGGGGGAAGTGCTGCTTGATGAGGGCACAGAAGGTCATGGTGGAGAACATCTGCTGCTGCAGGACGATCGAGATGCCGATCACATCCGGCTGCTCCGCCTCGATCGCCGGCTTCACCAGATGCTCGAATACATCGCGGTAGATATTCACCTGGGTATCGTTCACTGCGTCGATGACTTCGGAGGAAACGAAGACCTTATAGGACAGATCCGTCTCCATCGGCGGCATGCAGATCCGCGCCGGGGCATAGACCATGGAAATGACAGCAGTCACTTCGCGGAACACTTGAATAGCCCACTCTAACTGGTCGATTTCGTAGAAGACTTCTCCGCGGATAATCGCCTTCGCCTTCTCCGCTTTCTTGATCAATTCATCGATCCGCTGCCTGGTCACATCGCAGAGCGCCAGCTGCAAATCCATTTCGTTGGCGTCCAGATCGCGCTTCTTGGAGAGCTTGCGAAGCCGGTCGAGTTGTTGCGGCACCCGGCGCAGGACTTTCTTGAGGAAGTCCTCGCTGAAGTACCAGTCCCACATTTCGAGGTTGATGTCTTTTTGGATAACGGTATGGCCGGCCTGACGGAGGACGGCGGTGAGGGAAGGAAGGCTTAAATAGGGTTCGGAGGGAAACCAGTCCGGCGGGAAGATCAGCATGACCTTCATCTTCCGCCCGCTGGAAGCTTCGAAACTCTGACGATTCAATAAGATGAGTTCTTTGGAAGCGCGTTCACCCTTGGAATACTCAATTTTCATCGAACTCTGGTCCTTCTTCTGCCCGGCCGAGAAGAGACAGAAATAGTCAGAAAGCCAACGGGTTACAACGGAAACGTATTGTACGGGGGAGAAAGATTGAGATGCAAGAGCGGGGGACGGAGCGGCCAGATAGTCCTTTGTGCTCGCTGAGGCCCCACGGTGTAGCAGTGGTCCCTCAATGCGCGCAGTGAAGGACTATCTGCCCACTCCTTCAGAGAGAGAGGGAGAGGGAGGAAATGAAATGACTGGCATCACAAGGCCCTCGTTCGAAGGCCGCAATAGAAGCAACCTGAGCGCCCCTAAGATTAGGGATTGGCCAACATCTTCAGGATGCGTTTTGCGAGGTGTTCGTTGACTTCAGCGTGGCGTGGAACAGGCTGTGAAACCTTGGTGGTGGGATTGTGATACCAATCGTGCTTTCCACCATGACGGACGAGCACACAGCCGTTGGATTCAAGCTGTCGAATGAGATCTTTGCGCTTCACCGAAGTGTCAGCTCAGCAAGCTTGCGCACTCCGGGAATTTCGCCGCTGGTGAGATCGCGGTACAAATCACGAAGGTGGGCTTGCAGATCTTCGAACGACTCCCCTTGCGTCCAGTAATCGGGGTAGTCCTGGAGGTAGCCGAGCCACTGCCCTTGATCCTGCCAATAAATATACTTGGTCGATTCCATAACGGGCATTATAGCCGGACTCTAAAGCCCTGGGAAGTGGAGAGCGGGAAGAGGCAGCTTTAAACTTCAGATGAGCAATCGACGAAACCCAGGATGCTCAAAAAGTCTGTCCAGCAAGGCCGCAGCCGAGAGAAGCACCGGAGGCATAGCCTCTTGGCTATGTTGAGGATGCGCGCGAGGTGAGAACGCCGCTGGCGGGCTTTTTCAGCATCCTGATTTGGAGGCCCGCTCGCCCTTCGACGACTCAATGCGCATGAAGGAGGCTCCTCGTCTATCGCACCGGCATTCCGGAGCCCGCCGAAGCTTTAGCAAAGGCGGGTGAAACACCCCAGAATGCCAAGGGGTTAGCTATAGGAGGACACATTGTAAGGGGGTGGGAGAATCAGATGCAAGCGGGGTTAGATGCATTGGGTTTCGCGAACTCAGTTAGTTCTCGTCTTCCTTACTGGCAAAATCTCGGCAGGTCTGCGCTCCTCCTGGTACGATCCACTCTTTCCGAGCGCACCCTTCTGGCATCTGAGAGCTATCCATTCCTATTGCATGGGACGGCCTATTGCAGACTTTTCCAAGCCCTAGCGGGAATCCCCCATCAGTATTGTTGATTTCGGAATCCTTTCAGCGTAGGAATTGATGCGATTCATCAGGTACGCAAAAGAGCTCCCAACACCGTTTCTGTCATTATGCCTGACGTTAACCTCCAGACTCGCGTACTTCATAAGGCGGCAACACCTCTCGAATACCACGTCTATAGGGCCGGACTTGAATGGGACTTGCTAGACCCCATAGTCATCGAGAAGCGCGACGATCTAAAGTCAGAATCGCGTTGGCGCGATCGTGTTAATCCATACCAGCACCAGGTCACAAATCTTATAACATTTTGCCGCCGTCTCCCTGTCACCTTACTCGCCGATGACGTTGGACTCGGAAAAACAATTAGTGCCGGGTTGATTGTTAGCGAACTCATTTCACGGTCGCGCCTTTCCAAATTCCTCGTTGTCTGTCCAAAGTTATTAGGTCCTCAGTGGCAAGAAGAACTCGCATCCAAATTTGGCATCCCCTCAACGATTGCGACAGGCCGAGAACTTATCCGTAAAGAGCCAGAAGAGCATGGCGCCATCATAACAACGTATAACTCCGCCCGCTTGTACCTGGACGAAATTCCACGCGACCGTTTCGAAATGCTCATTCTGGACGAGGCGCATAAGCTTAGAAATTTGTACGGGGTCGAATCTGCGCCACAGGTTGCCAGACGCTTCCGGGCGGCGCTCCAAGAGCGCCGGTTTCGCTATGTCCTGATGTTAACGGCGACGCCGATACAAAATCGCCTCTGGGACCTTTATTCGCTGGTCGACCTTTTAACAGTTGCGAGGGGACATCAAAATCCATTCGGCAGTGAGGGAATGTTTGCTCGCAAATTTATCGCTGACAGCCGTGAGAAAGCGCGCCAATTGAGGCTGGAAGCAAGAGAGGAGTTTCGGTCCATTGTTTATGGCTACATGTCTCGCATTCGGCGAGGAGACGCCAAACTGTACTTCCCTGACCGCAAGGTACACTTGCACAAGGTCAAACCAACCCCTGCAGAGCTTGAACTAATTCAAACGATTGCTAAGCCAATCCAAAAGCTAAATAGGCTGGCTCAAATTTCGATATTGCAGGCGCTCACGAGCAGCCCTGAAGCCCTTAAAACACAACTAGAGAACATGGCCCGAAACGGAACAGTTCCGCCAGAGCTGGCACAGGCAGTTAGTGCGCTCGTCACGCGAATGCCAGTTACCGCAAAGCTTCAGGGCTTAGGGGCTCTAATTGACAGACTGAAAGGTGAAAATCCAGAGCGTTGGCGACTAGTAGTCTTCACGGGGCGACGTGAGACTCAAACGACGATTCAAACCTTCTTGGAAAAGCATGGCTTAAAAGTCGGTATTATCAATGGATCATCTGGGCCTCGCAACCAGGAGACACTTGCTGGGTTTCGAAAGACACCGCCAGATTGCCACGTAATTGTTTCGACTGAAGCGGGCTCTGAAGGCATCAACCTTCAGGTCGCAAATGTATTGGTCAATTATGACTTACCTTGGAATCCAATGATCGTTGAGCAGCGGATCGGGCGAATCCAGCGCCTCGCCTCTGATCATGCCAGCGTCGCCATCTTTAACATCATATTAAGTGAGACATTTGAAGAATACATAGTCGGACGCCTCATGGAGAAACTTCAATTAGCTTCACACGCAATTGGAGACATCGAGGCTCTCCTTGAAGCCTCAGGAATCGGCGAGGATGAAGAGGAAGGACCCTCTGGCTTCGATGAGAAAATCCGCCAACTCGTGATTGCCGCCCTTGCGGGAAAAGATATCGAGCAAGCGACTCGTCAGGCCGAGCAAAGTATTGAAGATGCAAAACAGACCTTGGCTCGAGAGAAAGAAAACATTAATTCACTCCTTGGTGGAATGGACGGTGCCGCCTACTCAGGCCCACGAGCCCCGAGGCTACCAGCGGTAACGCGATCAATGGAGCCACGTGAGTTCACAGTCGCGGCTTTTAAGGTGCTTGGCGCGCACGTCACTCAACTTGAAAACGGGCTGGTGCTTATTGAAGAGAATCGAGAACGTCAATACATCGGCTTTAATGATCAGTCCATTAAAGAAAACAGAGCCGTCTTGTACGGGCCGGGCACAGGTCCATTTCTCGATCTTGTTCATCGAGTCATAGGCTCTGGTCTGCATAATCTAGAGGACCTGGATGCTCAACCAGCTGTCCGATGTAGTGAAATCTCTTCTGCTTGGCTTCGATCTTTCAATGCTTCGTTAACTGACACAGATATTCAGACTGTGAGCCAATGCTTTGATGGCAAAGCCATAGTTCGGATTCGGGCTACAGTCGCGCATGATAGTTACGAAAGACTTGTCGACGTCAGTTGTTCTGGGGCCGAGCACAAGACCCCATTTGTGCGTAGAGGGTTCGACCCAATACCTCAGGTAATCCAATATCCAAGAGACATAGGGCTGAACCTGGAGAGTCTAGTAAGAGATGCTCAAAATGATATTGGCATTTCTGAATTCTGCCGCTTCTATTTGGAGCGGCGTGCAGAGGAAGTTCGAGCTGCGGGAGATGATCAGCGAAGTGCCAAGAAACTTGAAGATGATTTTACCCCCAGACTAGAGATGAGCCTTGTCGCCCTGGCAGGGAAAGTCTATCGGCGAGTCGAGGTACAAGTTCGTTTTAAACTGGAAGGCGAGAAGGAATATGGAAGTACACTTATTCTCGTCCCACATGATCCGACTCTAATCGATGCCCCTAAGCTTTGGACATGCGCCAAAAGCGGCCGTAAAGCTCCTCCCATATGTTTTAAACAGTGTGAAATATCTGGCCAATCCGTGCTTGAAGACCTGCTTGTGCGATCCGACGTGTCTGGTAGATACGCCTTGTCCGAGTTCATGGTTGTTTGTGCATCAACAAATAGCCGGTTACTAAAGGATGAAGTGGAAGAATCAGCGGTTACGAGCCAACCAGTCGCCAAGTGGCTACTAAAAACTTCGTCCATAAGCGGGAAGCGAGCGGAACCAGAACATTTTGGGAAGTGTGATTTTACAGGCGTAGAAGCACTTAAGTCTGAGCTCGCGATCAGTGAAAGCTCAGGCAAACGATATCGGAATGATGAACAGGTTCGATCATCTTATTCCGGAAAATGCGGCCACGTCTCAGAATTCATAACATGTGCGGTTACAGGACAGCGTCTACTGGCTTCTGAAGCGGAACGATGTGAAGCAACCGGCAAGCTTACATGCCCGGGCATCCTTCAAGTATGTTCGGTATCCGGCAAGAAACTTCTCCCTTCTGAGCTTGAACCTTCTGCAGTAACAGGCCGGGCGGTTAAGCGCGGTATTCTTAGAACATCGGCACTCAGCGGAAAGCGTGCAGAACCAGAGCATTTTGGACGCTGCGATTTTACGGGGGTTGAGGTACTGCAAAGCGAGCTGACCATAAGCGAAGTATCGGGTAAGCGCTACAGATCAGATGAGCAGCTACGTTCTGTGGTAGCTGGAAAGTCTGGGCACAAATCAGAATTCATATTTTGCGGGGAGACCAGACAACCCATTCTCATGTCGGAAGCAGAGCAATGCGCAATAACCAATGTTTACGTCAGACCAGGAATACTTGAGGAATGTGCTGTTTCGAAGAAACGGGCGCTCCCAAGTGAAATGGAGCGTTGTGCTGCAACAGGGAAACGGGCGCTAAGGAAGTTCTTTGTCACTAGCAGTCTGTCGGGTGTACGCATCATTGAAGAAGTTGCCACAAGGTCGTCAAATGGAGGGTTTTGCGCCCCAATTGAAACAAAGCCATGCCTATGGAGCGGACAGAAATGTCACCCAGACGACCTTCGGAATTGTTGCCTAACCGACATACCCATATATCTTGAGTTTGCCAAATCCGGAACGCATCCTTCGCTAGAGGTGCTCGTCAATCTGTTGGATGGCACTAGAAGAACCGAGGACGAGCCGCAGGCCTGGGGTGAAATAGCCGAGAGGATTGAAGCTGATTTAGGCAAAGGGCGTTGCCGTGTGCTGGCAGCTTCACTTTCCCCAGATAGAGTGCATCTCGCCGTATGCGCTGAAGTGCGAACCCTGCTCGGATTCCAGGTCAAGTATGCTGGTGCAGTATACGACTTAAACGATCATTCCATTGTTGGCTGGGTGGCCCTTGGCCGACGCACTTCTACAGGATGGTTGGTTGCTAAGGAAAGATAATCTGAGACATTCTGAGTTTCCCGGCGCGGGGCGGTCCGGTGCCTTCTTCGCTTCCCCACCCCCTCACCGCTTCTCCCCCTCAAACACCGGTAGACCAAGATGGTGTGAAAAAGTAGAATGTCCCCGTTTCTTCATCCCAAACGTGGAATTTACCTGCGCAAGCGAGGCACAATCTGAATGTCACTTTCGCCAGCAGACCAAGACCGGCTAACCCATATCTTTTTCCCACACCTAGAACCTAAAACTCGGGGCGTCCTGGCAACCGGAGGGCGCTTCGCATATTACACAACCGCAGAAACTGCGACTTGCATACTCACGAATAAGCAGATTTGGATGCGAAACACCACGACCATGAATGACTATTTAGAGGTTGATCATGGATTCAATTGCCTAAACGCCTCTTACAATGGGGCGCCGGGCAACATTTTTAAAGCTACACTCAACGCCTGTTTCCCTGGATTGGCTGAAGAAGTCAGAGACTTCTTTAATGGGTGGTGGCCTAGTATCAGGCAGGATACCTTCATCACCTGCTTATCTGAGCACCTACCAGAAGAAGATCAGAATGGACGTCTTTCAATGTGGAGAGCCTACGGTGGACAAACTGGAGTTGCAGTCATCATCAATGGCGCAGTGATGTTTAGTAAATCCAATTCGCTTAACGTATTCTCTGGTCCAGTAGACTACCTCAATCCAGACGCTTTCGCAGCCCGATTCGAACTGATCGCCAAGAACATGGAGCGCGAGGTCGCTTTCATTCAGAGTCTTAATAAGGAAACCGTAAAACAGATCGTATTCAACATGCTCCGCTTCGCAGTTCTGTGCACAAAACACCCTGGCTTTCATGAGGAACGAGAGTGGCGAAACGTAGCCTCACCAAAAATGCATCCCACAGATCAAGCAACATTAGAGGTTGAGGTCATTCGCGGGATACCTCAGCCAGTTCTCAAGCTTAATCTGCAGAATAACCCCGAGAAAGGTCTCACAGGTTTGGCCATCCCTGACCTGCTAGACAGAATCATTATCGGACCTTGCGAGTTCCCGCGAGTCATATACAGCGCCTTCCTCAGGCTACTTGTTGATGCCGAGGTACCAGAGCCCGAAAAGAAAATCATAGTCTCCGACATTCCCCTCAGAAAATTGTAAAAGTACCCCATCTGTTACTCAATCCCATTCTCGCCGCGTGGCGAGGGGCAAAGAGAAGGTATCAGGAAGCATTTCCCGGCGCGTGGCGCGCCGACGCCTTTCCCTTTCACAACACAGACCGATGGACCAGTCGGTCGGGAAAGAGTAGAGTGACTCACGGCTTTCTGCTAGGCATCGAGGTGCAGGAGCAGCGATGACACAAAAAGACGGTGGTTCATCTGCCCGTTCTGCGTTTTTTCTGCTCATCCCGGTTCTCTTTCTGCTCGGTTGGTTCTTGCTCCCCTCATTCGATCTGAGTCCAAGCCAAATCCGCGCCGCAGGCGGAGGTCAGACGAAGTTCCAGCGCATACCGACGCAGTTCATCGCGGCGTTGGGCGATCCAGGTGCGACCTCCGGGAGCGGAGCGCAATCGTGGGGTCTGTGGCCTCTGGACCCGGGTCCTCGGGGCGTCGAGCTGACCAGTTATCAACAGTTGAAGGATGCAGGTGGAGTGGCCCCGGCGCGCTGGAAATTTGACAGCTCGGACTGGTGGCTCGAGGAACACGGCTTGATCATGGAGCAGCCGACCTTTCCGCTCCCTCCCGGCAAATACATGGTCACGGGCCGCCGCGACGTGACGGCTGTGCTGACCATTCATCCCGCCGACAGGAATGGCGACAGGCGCTGGGAGCTGGATAAGGGCGCGACGCTCTACGACGTGACGCACCTGGCCTGCCGCTCCGCGCGCTATACACCGGCGGCGGTTGGTGGTTCGTGCTCGCCGGCCAACGTGCAGAAGACTGCGTTTCCAGTTGCGCCAGGGGGAGCGATGCCTCCGGTCGAGGACTGCACGAAGCAAGACTATGCGGTTCTACTCGTGATCGACGTGGGCGTGGAAAACTGAACGCAGGTGACGACGGACGAGACTAAGAAAAATGTGCCAGGTACCACTTCCCGTCGCGTGACCGTCCGGCTCCCCCTTCGGCTCGGCTCGCCTTACTGCTCCCCTATTCTTCTCATCTCATCCCTCGACAGACTTGCATTTTCAGGCATCCGGGCATAGCCTTACCTGCAAGAATGGCTAAGGAGAACGCCCATGGCAAAGGCAAAGGCTGAAGCGCTGGAACTGATCAAGAAGCTGCCTGATGATGTGACCACGAGTGGGATTATGGAGGAGCTATTCTTCAAGCAGCAGGTGGAGAAGGGCCTTCAGGATGTAGCTGAGGGACGCGTCCTCACCCAGGCAGAGCTGAAAGAGAGAATGGCCCGATGGCGCAAGTCCGCTGGTCGCTGACTGCCGGGAACGATCTTCAGGACATCGAAGACTTCATCGCCCGTGATTCCGCACTCCATGCGATCACGTTCGTCGACCGCATGGTTGAATCCACAGAGACACTTCTCACGAACTCCCACATCGGACGCGTTGTTCCCGAATTCAATCGCCCGGATCTTCGAGAAGTGATCTTCGGAACTTATCGCATCGTCTATCTCGTGAAAGACGACACCGTCTTCATTCTTCGAGTCGTCCACGGTGCGCGAGATTTACAGGCTCTTGTTCGCCGAGAACCTTGGGATATTGGCAGCTAACGCCTTGAGAAGAAAAATAGGGAGATTCTGAGCCGCCCCCCGATTTCATGGACACCGCGTTAGGGCACATATGCGGCTTCTTAGGCCCCCCCCCGCTGCCGCATCGTCGATTCCAACCCCAGCGTCGCGGCTATCTTTGCTTGCCAGTCTTCCCTTCCGAATGGCTGCTGCCGACTCACGCAGGTCCGCAACGTAACCAGTTCATGATTAAAGAGGGACTGATCGATCTAGTCCCCTTTATCTTCTCCCCAAGGCTTGCTGCCCTGGGGCAAGAAACCTGTATAGTGAGCTGTTCACCAAAATCACATCGTCGGAGGCTTCATGGATTGGTCATCGCTTACTTCTACTGTCGAATTTCTGGTGTTTGCGCTCGTCGTGGGCGTCATCGCCAAAGTGCTGATGCCCGGAAAGGATCCGGGTCAGTTGATCGGGACGACTGTGATCGGGATCGGAGGCGGCCTGATCGGCGGCTGTCTTGGAGGCCAAGTGGGTCTCACCGGGGATTCCGATATCGCCGCGTTCGTCTTCGCAATCATCGGGGCGTTCCTACTACTGATGCTCTATCACTGGCTCGCGGCCTGACGAATTACGAAGGGAAGAGCTGTCAGGAACCATTTCCCGGTGCGTGGCAGGCCGGCGTCTTCCTCGCTCGCCCAGCCCTTCACCGCTAATCCCTATCACAGAACCAGAACTCTAGACCTGCCCGTGTTGAAAACGTACAATGTCCCAGCTTCTTCATTCCGTATTGCATCCCCAGCGGCCATACTGCATCTTTCAAATGAACAGGACACGTCGAACGCAATGGAAATCAAGATTGTCCGTGAAGCCATCACCAAGGCTGAGCTCAACGAGATGGCGAAGCAACAGTTCGGCGATATGGTGAAAGCCGTCGTCGATGTGGAGCAGCGCATTATGGCGATCGGTGGAGAACTGCATTCGGACGAGGAGGCCATGCTTCTCGATCAGGGGTCAGTACAGAAGAACCTCTGGGGCATCAATCTCTACCCAGAACAGCCGGCCACCGAATGGATCGAGTTTGACTCCATGATCAATGTGCGCCCCTCAGGCGGGAATCGCTCCCGATATGTCGAAAGCGCCGAGGTCCGCGAGTCCATCACCGTGATCGTGAGTCGATTAGTCAAGGAGTAAGCGGCATGTCACACGTCCATGCAAATCTTGCTGCAGGCCGATGGCAGACCTTGTCACTTATGGAACAGCTGGCGAATGTCGGGAGCGATGTGGCCCGTGCGCGTCGGTGGCAAGGGAAAGATCCGGGGCTTTCCGAAAAGGCGTTTATCCGCGCATTAGAACTGCTCGACCTGTCGATCGGGGATGCCCGCTGGAAAGGTCGCAGGAAAGAACTCACGCGTGTGCGCGAGGTGCTCTGTGATGCAATGAGCGGGGGCGCCGCCTACAACAGCGATCTGGCCAGTCTGGACCGCTACTTCTTCCACTTCGCCGTGGCGGCGCGAGCCGGCCACTGAGGAGCCGGAGAAACCGTGGACATTCTGAATTTCTTCTGAGTTGCGGAACGGTGTTTGGTTATGTCCCCCCGTATGCAGCGCGCGTTTCTCGCGCCTCAACAGGAACCTCGCTGGCCTTTCAGAGGAAGACGATACCCCCGGGCTAGGCCGCGAACCGATCCTGCTGATCCCAGGCGAGATGCTCGAATTCGGCTTGATCTAATTTGAGGTGCGCCAGGACCTTCTCGCCGATGGCACCCCACTCTGGAGAATCCTTGCCTTTCCGGAGGCGATGACAAATACAGTCCACCATCGCCAGGACCGCAATCACGGTCCGGATATTCTCTTCGAACGGAGTGAGCTTCCGCCTCGCCCCGCCGAACAACTCGCGAGTCCGGTGATGATTGAGAATGATCGTGCCGATTTCTTCCGGCAGATGCCAATGCCGGCTCATGAGCGCCCCCACGACCGCATGATCGGTTCTTAAGCGCGCATCCTCGAGGTCCGTCAGCGACTGCTCCGGCCTCTTCGCCGCCTCCTGCAGCACCTCCGCATACTGCGGAAGGCGTTGCAGCAGAATCGGCATGCCGCAATCCCGAAAGAGCCCGAGCAGGTAGGCTTTGTCCGCCGACATGACGGGCACCTCACCCATCACGCTCGACAGGACCAGCGCCGTGTCGTTCGCGTCGTCGAAGAAGCGGTCTATCCCCGCTTGATTGTTCCCCTGAAGTTCGCTCTTCATGGCCAGGGCGATTACGACGTTGACGACATTGGGCATCCCGAGCAACACCACTGCCTGGCGCACCGACTCAACCTTCTTCGGCAACCCGAACCACGGTGAGTTGATGGTCTTCAAGACTGCCGCCGCCACACTCAGGTCACGCTCGATGATGCGCGCCACAGCTTCCACATCAGGCTCGGCCTTGGCCCGCTCGCGATTGATATCAAGCAACGTCCCCGGTTGAGGCGGCAGCGTCAACCCCTCCAGGAGCTGCATGGCAGAATCTTCAGTCAGTTTCCTCAACACCGCCGACTTGTTATCTTCCATCGTGTGTCCTTACTCACATAATAATGTCTTTCTTTATCGGTTCGGACGCGGATGTCTTTAGTCCAATTCCCCTCACCGCATTATTTCGCCAACGCCCTTCCCTTTTGGGGGAGAAGAAGACAGAGATATTCTACTTTTCCAGACCGTCTTGACTACAGGTGTCGAAGGGGGGAACGGTGAGGGATGGGCGGCAAGGAAGAAGCCTGAGTCCGGCGGATGGCGAAGCGGTTTGGGATGGAAGCGACGCTACGGCAACGCGGACGGCCGAAAGGGTCCTGACAAGAGACTCCCTGGACCTGTGAACTAGCCAAGCAGGGGTTTCACGAGAGGATTCGTCCCGGTCCTACCGAATGCCGACGAATCTTCCCCGCAATGAATATTCGTAACTGTCCGTCAATACCTTGGTGATATCCGGGGCGTGATAATCAAATTGTTCAAATACCGTCTTGAAGCCCAGTTCGTACATCAGTCCGATGAGGTCTTCTCGTTTCACCCAAAATGACTGGCTATTATGGAAAGAGGCCCACCGAAGACCTTGCCGTTCGTCAGCGGACACATTGTCCTGAAACTCTCTATACCAGCGGCCCTTCAGAGATTCGTTCGTTGTCATGGGGGACAGCACATATTGGGGCTTGACCCGATCGGACTCGATCGAAAAATGCGTATCGAGAACGAGCAATTTTTTCGTCTGCTTGGCCACCTGTTCCAGGAATGCTCGTGGTTGATCCAAGTGATAGAACAGACCGCAGCAAAACACCGCGTCAAATCTGCCGTAACGGGAAAAGTTCAACACATTATCCTGTACAAATTGCAGGTTCGGGAGACTGACATGGTCTTTCACATAGGTACAGCATTGAAAGTTCGCGTCTCGGACCTCAATGCCCACCGCCTCAAATCCCATCCTGGCAAATCCGACCGAATAGCCCCCTTCGAGACATCCCAGATCCGCAATTCTGTAATTCCCCTTGCCGGAGGGAAACACCAAATCCAACACCCTGCTGACAGAGTGAAACCCAGGCCATTGCTCCAGCAACAGTGGCGCATCGGGTATTGTGCATCTGCCGTCATCGAGCCGGATGTTGTGCGCAGTAAAAGGAGGCACGTTCATACCAAGCACCTTTCATGAAATTGTTATTTCATCACTTTCCACTGCTGTACCCCGGATGTGAATTCCACGCCTTGTATGCCCCAAAACTCTGAGTCTGTCCATATCAGAAACGGACATTGGACCTGCCGGCTGGGGCTCTGAATGGACAGACGATGACAACGCAAGAATCATGGGCTGGTCCTGCAGTCCAACACCCCCAGCAGCAGCGCCACGCCCTCCATCTCCCGCCTCGCCTACCCCCGCGATAGACCACACCGCCAGGACAAGGTACAATGACCGCGCTTCCTGACTCCCTTCGCAACAGATTTTCCAGGTACATCCTATGGCAGTCAGCACGACCTACACCGTCACCGTCCTCTTGGACGTCAACGAGATTCAAGACGTGGACGACCGGGCGGAAAGCCGCAGCTATATCGTCGGTGATCGCGAGTCCAAGCAGGCCGTGATCATCGATGCCGTCATCGAAAACGTCGAACGCGACCTTCGACTCATCAACGAGCTTGGGCTCACCCTCCGCTTTGCCGTCGAAACGCACATCCATGCCGATCACATCACCGGCGCCTCGGCCATCAAAGATCGAACCGGCGCGCAGATCGTGTACGGCGGCGGCGCCAAGGGCGAGGTTACTGGTGCGGATCTGTTCCTGTTCGAGGGCGAGGCGCTGCGGCTCGGTCAGACGTCACTGACGGCGCTGGCAACCCCCGGTCATACGAACGGCTGCACGAGCTACGTGCTCCCTGGCGCCGTCTTCACGGGCGATGCGTTGTTCATCCGCGGCAACGGCCGGACCGATTTTCAGGGCGGCTCGCCGGAGAAACTGTTCGACTCCGTTCGGAAGAAACTGTTCGCGCTGCCGGACGACACGATCGTCTACCCCGGACATGATTATCAGGGCCGAGTCGCTTCCACGATCGGCGAGGAAAAGCGATTCAACGAACGCCTCAACCTCTCGATCGACCGGACGGCCTTCGTCGACATGATGAATCGGAGAAACGTGCCACGTCCGGCCAAAATGGATATCGCCATCCCCGCTAACATGCGAGCCGGCCGGGCCACCTGATCACTCAATACAAAAGCTAGAAGAAGACCGGAACATTCTGAATGTCCCAGTGCATGGCCGCCCAGCGCCTCCCTCGCCTCGCAGGCTCTTTCCCGAATGCGCCCCTTTCCCCTTGCGCATGATAGATTTAGTTTAATCATACGCGGAGGAAACCCATTGAGGGTCTTGCGAAGAACTCCCCTACTACTCAGCCGCCCTGAGCTCTCTCTGGCCGGTCGCTTGTTCGTCACGCTTGTCGTCGCGGTGCTTGCGGTCGTTCCTGCCAGGGCGGAGAATTTTCGCTCCGACTCGAAGCGACTCGGCAACTCTAAGATGGACATCGTTCTCACCGAGGTCCAGCGCCAGGCAAGAACCTCCATCGTCGTGATTCAGATCACGGCCATCGGTTCGTCGGTGGGCTCCTCGTTCTTTATCCTCTGCAGCCTGCGCGACCTCGCCCGGCAACGCAGCCACTCCCGCTATATCGTCAAGGCGGAGGATGTACCCCGCCGCAACCAGATGCTGGTCGGGTTTCTCAACGGCCGTACCGAAGAACCGGCAGGGCTCGATCCGCGGCTGGCGGGACAGCCGGTGATCGACCTCGACTACTTCGCGCCGATCTGCGACAAGATGAACTGAATCGGATCCCCGATACAGTCGAGCGCCTCTCGCTGCACATCCGGCCTCAGTCGAAGGAAGATATTTAGAGAGGAAAAGAACGATCGAGAAGGGGATGACACCATCACGTCAGGTACGGGCACATGGCGCGGCCCTGACTTCTATAGCGCTGTCTCTGCTGCTTTGGCCGCGTATCGCTGTATCTCGCGGTCCGGAATGATGATATTCACGATCTCGCCGTCTTCGTAGATATCTGCGACATTGAGCGCTCCACTCACGATCAGCGCTCCAAGTTCCTCTTCGCTGATATTCAGGCGTGTCGCGGTCGCTGCAGGAGAGTGACCCCGTAGACCGGGATCCCGCTCAAGCGCTGTCATCCATTCTGTTGGCGAGTATCGTTTTCTCATGCACGCAGTCTATAGAAAGCTCTGCCCCATTTCAAAGGCCTCGAAGAAAGCCGCCCGTCCCCGAGGCGTTCCCGTCGCCACCGGCACTCATTCGACGACGCTGAATTCGTACCGGGCGCTCGTCAGCGCGGCCAACAGTTCCGACGCATGATCGCGACCTCTGGTTTCCATGGTGATGTCGATGGCCGCTTCGTTCAGGCTGACCCCGTAATGCGCACGGTTGTAGGACGTCTCCACGATGTTGGCGCGCGCTTTGGAGATGACCGCCGTCAGGCCTTCCAACGCGCCGGGATAGTCCGGAAGCAGGATGCGCAGGCGCAACCGCCTGCCGTCCCGCACCATGCCCTGTTCGATAATTCTCGCGAGCAGATTGACATCGAGATTGCCGCCGGACACCAGGACCGCAATGTTCTTCCCGCGGTGATCCGTTTTGCCTTGCAGAACGGCGGCCAGCGCCACGGCTCCGGCCCCTTCTGCCAACGTTTTTTCGCCTTCCAGTAAAGTCAGGATCGCCTCCGCAATGTCGTCTTCATCGACCGTCACCATCCGATCGACATAGCGGCTCACGAGCGGCACGGTGCGCTGACCTGCCCGTCGAACGGCGATGCCGTCGGCCAACGTCGATTTCGCAGGGAGATCAACCGGTCCCTGCTGCTGCAGCGCCGCTTGCATCGACGGCAGCCGGGCGGTTTGCACGCCGACGATCTCGACCCGGGGGTTGCGCTCCTTGACCGCGCACCCGATGCCCCCGATCAGCCCGCCCCCTCCGACCGGCACGACAATCACGTCCAGATCCGGGTTCTGTTTCAACAGCTCCAACCCGATGGTCCCTTGCCCCGCGATGACCGCATCGTCATCGAAGGGGTGTATGAATACCGCCTTACGCTCCCGGCTCCGTTCAATGGCGGCCGCGCAGGCCTCGTCGTAGTTGTCGCCATGCAGCACGACATCCGCCCCGTAGGCGCGCGTGGCCGACAACTTGATCAAGGGCGTCAAGCGAGGCATCCAGATTTGAGCCGGAATGCCACGCTGGGTCGCGTGATAGGCCACGCCCTGCCCATGGTTTCCTGCCGAAGCTGCGATCACTCCCTGACGCCGCTCCTCGTCCGTCAGAGTCAGGATACGATTCAGCGCCCCGCGCTCCTTGAACGCGCCAGTCATCTGCAAATTTTCCAGCTTGAGGAAGACGGAATTGCCCGTCAGGCGGGATAGCATCTTCGAGTGCATCAACGGCGATTCATAGATGGATGCACCGATGCGAGCAGCGGCTGCTTCGATCGACTCAAGATTGACCATACCCCGTTCTCCCTTCCCGTGATTCCTTCAGGCCCCTGCGCAAAAAGAAAACCCCTGGTGGAACCGAATCCGCCAGGGGCCGTTGCTCGCGTGTGTGTCCAGTCGCAGGCAGGCTCAGGCGGAGCGGGCGATCATGATCGCCGCCGCCATGCTAATTCCGATGCTCTGCCGAATGGTTGTCATCATGTCACGATAGGTGGCCGCTTCATTACCTTCCAGAAATTTATATCACTCACGGATGGACGTATCAAGCATTCGCCCATTGTCGCTCCCCCGCCCGTCCCTTTTCCATTGCTGCTCACTGGACAATCTAGCCGAACATCTGCGAAGGCACGGTGCCCTGCATCGCCTCGGGAATCGGCTGTCCCATCAGACGCAAGCAGGTCGGCGCCACATCGAGCACTGACAAGGTGGGAAGCCGACTCCGACCGGAAATGCCCGCTCCGGCATCACTTTCGATCCGATCGGGCGCAGGGTTCGATACCACCCGTCGTGATACACGGCAGGGACATCACGCAATACCGGGAGGATCAGCGGCGACAGTTGAGACAGAAATAATCGCACATGCTCTTATTCATCACATCGTATGACGTATGACGGAAACGGCGTGACGCGCGCTTAGCGTCCGCGGGATGGCCGCATCGTCGATTGACGTTGCTTGATAGCCTCGGCGATCACTCCGGCCACTATTTCATTCGCCTTCGCCGAATAATGCTCCCCTACAAATAACTCGTTGAGATCCTCCTCTTTCACCTGAGCATAGAGCTGTTGCGCGGTCTCCACAGTATCGTGCCGCTGTTTAACGGCCTCCAGCAGATCCTGATACGGCAAGGGGCGTGCGGCACTCACATACTGAAAATTCCATTTCGGGATGAAGGCGGCTACGAGAAAGGCGGCCCCCTGTCGCTCCACATCGGATTGGAGTTCGCTTAAGATTGCGAGGGCCAATTGGCTCGGCTCGTTCTCGATCGCATAGAATGCGGGGTCTTCCCCTTCCGCCGACCACTGGCCGATTAGTGCCATGACGACAGCCACCAGTTTGCTCTTCAACCAGATATGCTCTTCATAGTCGGCCGTTCGATAGTAGTACTCGTAACGGCGATTCTCCCATCTCTCAATGTGCGCATAGAGGGCTAACAGTTCCTCCGGCGATACGGTCGGTATGTTAATCGCTTCCAGGTGGCGACCGTCCAGAATAAAGCGCGGTTTGGACAAGGGCATGCGGGAAGGCCTGTGGTAGAACATTCTCAAGATGTTGAGGTTGCGCTTCACGTTCTCTGGTTGAAATCCGAAAATGACGAGATCCGGATGAAATGCCGCGCCTGACGTCTTCCAGCGCAGATAGGCTTGATCCATGCCGTAGCCCGGCGCCCCCAGGTTGACGATCTCGGCCTGGATCCCTGCTTCGGTCAATTTCTTCTGCAGATATGCACCCCAGGTCTGTTCAAAGGGAACTTCGTCGCCATGGGTATAGGAATCCCCCAGCAAAACCACCCGCAGACCGTCGCTCCTTGCCGGTGTTCCTTCATCGCTCGCTCTCGCTCGCACACCCTCGCGATTCGCATGATACAACCCGTTCTCGGAGGTGCTGCCTGGCCTTTGCACCCACCCCAGTGTGGAGTCGTACATCAGATAGGACCGCCCGGAACGATACTTCTCCAGCATATCGTTGACCGCATGGACGGGCACGCGAAACGGCTTGAGATAGAGGGTCTTGTTCAGGATAGAGAGCCGGCAGGTTCCATCGGAGTCATAGGCCACGAGATACCGAACGGCCATCTCACCGGAGAGCAGACTCAGCGCTACCACCAGCGCAGTAACCACGAGCATAAAGATCGTTTGCCGCGTACGCCCAGTGTTTCGCATCGAGGATTCTAGGGATGATGAAGATGAATATGCAATCTTGCCTCATCACGGGAGAGGGGACAACATTGAAAGAGTTCGGCACGGATCCCATTTCCCGGCGCATCGCCGTCCTGTACTTTCCCTCCCCCTCCTCTTTTTCACATTTTGTTATACGACAATCTGTCCATCGGGTACCTTACGACTATATAACTCAGTCGGCCTCACGAAGGAGGAGTGACATGCCCCCGTCTCACGTTTGCCTCAGCCGGGCTACCGGCCTCGCACTTATTCTTGCCGTCTTGACCGGGTGTTCGGTCACCATGAGTGCAAAAGATATCCCATCGCTACAGACGACCAGCCCGCTCACCAGCCCGCGATCCCAGTCCTTCATCTTGCACCCGTTCACTGATCAGCAGAACCTGGCCTCGCCGGTGATTCTTCAAGTCGCCTTCAACAAATTGACGCTAGAAGAGTCTCCGGCAGCGATGATAACTTCCGCCGTGCACCGAGAGTTGGAGCGCACCGGCCATCGCCCGATCCAAGACGGCCAGCAATCAAAAGGAGACTTTTTGATTGACGGCACCGTGACTCAGCATTCACTCCGCCGCGACATCGGCAACTCCCTGACCACCATCACTGGCAATGTCGAGATCACCATCACGGTCCGTCCTGCAGCCGGGGGCAAGAAGGCATTCACGAAGCGCTATCGGGGATACCACTTCGCTAATGGGCCGGATCTCCCGCCTAAGGTCTGGAAAGACATATTGGGTCAGGCCATCGCCGACTCGGTTAAGAACCTGTCGATGGATCGCGACCTAGCCGCCTTCATTCACTCGCTGTGAGGGAAGAGCCGGGAAACACCGTCACAAGCGCCGGGACTGTTCACAACGGAGCCAGAGATCCATCGCGACACCTTATTGAGGCAGGCCCGTCATCGAATCCGGGTTATTCTCTCCGCGAAACCCTCACCCCCGACGCACAAACCTGATCCGAATGCGGAAGATGATAAACTCCGACGGGTGGACCGGCGCCATGCCTACCTCACAGGTCAGAACTCCATTATCGATGTCGGCCTGCGCGATCAACGCCTCCTCGCAACGGATGAAAAAGGCTTCCGTTGCACTCCTTCCTTGCAACGCATCCTTCGCCCATAGCATGACCAAATGCCCCCTCAGGGTCTCCTTCAGTTGCACCCTGATCTCAGGCGTATTCGTCTCGTAGATCAGCCAAGCCAGCTCGCGTTGGCAGATTTGATTCAATGATGCCCGAGCAAGCTCCCGAGTCAGGGCAGGCATATCTAGAACACCGGAAGCACTCTCATCCACATAAATACCTGGGGCCAACAGCTCATTGGATAACGGTAGCGGGGCATTCGTCATGACAGGTACTCCTTGTGTGAGGTTCGATACGAGGGAAACCTCAGCAAGCTACATGCCGAATGCCAGCAGGGCATAATGCGCCTGAATATTCACCCCCGTGTCGTAAGACGGAAGAGGTTAAGGAACGCTGACGTATCGAGATCGATACGCTGCCACGGAAAACGATACAGATTGGAGATTCGAAGGACAGCGTTGGAGTCACGGACAGTTCAGGCAGTACATGAGGGATGACCGGCGAATATTTTGAACGCCCCGGTGCCCGGGGGAATCAATGCGATGGGAATTCACTCGGCGTGAGTGTCGCTGGAGGGCGTGAAGGCTTCCTGCGCAACTCCACATCCTGATCAATCATCTTCAGGATATTCAGCTGGGACTCTAATTCGTCAATCCGTTTCTCTCGCTCGCGCAGTTGTTTTTGGAGAGACTGCACGACACTGGACTCCTCGGCAACCTGACTGCTTCTGTGCACCACCGGGATGGCGGGCGGAGCGGCGGGCGTGGTGACAGGCGCGGTGCCGCAGGCACTCAGTCCACTGGCGAGCAAGAGACCGCACCCCAGATTGAGTAAGACCTTTCTGCGCCAGCGCTTCATACTCTAGATGTGCCATCAGGGGCCACATCCCGCAAGGACAATCTAGTTTCTGACCGGCCCCTGATGAACACACCACGGATATAAGCGAGCGGAAGGGCTAGCGACTGACTCGCCGCCGCCCGCAACGGCATTCTGTTCTTCAGTACCGCATTGGGACTCGTGACCAGCTCCCGCATTCTCTCCGCCAACGCCATCGACCTCGTCTTCCCGACCTGACGCACGCGCTGGCTGAACGCCAGAATCACCGGTTGTCCGTGCATGCCCGCTCGTACAGCCATGTCGTAACAAGTACGCATTTGTGAAGTACCGTTCGTAAACGGCGATCGCCTCAGCTCACTGAGATACACTTCACGTTTCACGAGCGACGCACTATCTCCCTCCCCTCCCAATCGCCTCCGGCGTGATGGATACGCCTCCAGCTTTGCGCGCTTAGCAGCGGTCCGGTCGAGTGGCGTAATAAGCAAAGAGAAAGAGCGTCCCAAAGATGAGATCGACGATTCCAAACCCCACGACGACGAAGGCCAGTCGTCCTTGCGCATAGAGCCCGAGTGTGGCGAGTCCCCAGGTGAATTTCTCCAACACGGCGGGCAGCATGAAGAGCCGATACCGTTGTACGTCCCGTGCAATCAGCAAGAACACCATCTGCCAGGCCAGAGCCACGCCGATAAAGCCATAGAAGTATTCCGGATGATTGATCGGCGGCGGGAAGTCCCGGCCGTTTTGGCCTTCCATGAAGTATTGGGGGAAAAGCACGGCCAGACCGTAGATCCCGGCCACGAGGAAAACGCGTTTGGCGAAGGTATGTTGTGTGAGCATCTTGTTGTAATTCACGCTCAAGGCCGTCCCCTCTCGCATCTACCTCTCCTCCCGCCCCATCCGTGCGATGACCACCCCGCCAGGCCATCGCGCAGGTATTGGAAAGGGGGACGGGCTGATCCGTCCCCGCCTCTTGTGTCCCCTACTCTCTCCATGGCATTCCTGGCTAACTCCTGGTATTGAGTTCCGCCACGGTTCTGGAGTCGTCCCGTCGTATGAGCTCCGGGGAAAAGGCCGGCGTACATACCGCCACATACTCGGCGCCCTCTGGCTCCGGGGTGCTGTACCGTACCCATTCACCCCTGGAAACGATGATTGCCTGGCCGGCCTTCACGTCACTAGTTCCCGTTCGAGTCTCCACGCGAAGCACGCCGCACAAGACCAACGTATATTCATCGAACTCGGGAGTCTGTCCCGGCTCACTCCAGCCGGAAGGACTCCTCATGTGCGCAATACTCACTGCCTCCGTAGCGGAGTTGAGGCGCCCCACGTACTCGGCAATTTCCTTGTGCTCGTGTCCCGCGGCCTTGATGATGATCGGCCGCTGAATGAGATTTGCCATGCCATTTCGCCCTTATCTATTTCACGCACGTAGGCCGATGACTTCCGGCAAGTACGGCAGCATACAGAGCTCCCGCCGTACGCTTCGCTCTTTCACCAATCGGAGTCCCCAGTTGGCTCACTCGACAACCAGGCTTGCCCGCAGGGCGCCCCGCTGGACATGTTCCGGAAGCAACATGATACAGTTCGGGTTCAATCCCTGCGCCTTCAACGTCTCAATGCTCCCCAACACTTTCTCCTCTTTCAAATCGATGACCGTGATGGATCCGTCGCTGAGCCCTTCCAGATTGAGCAGACTGTTCTGGACAAACAGGTAGCGCTCGTCCGGCGACAGCACGCTGTGATGGGCGCCGGCAGCTGCCGCGATAGTTTTGAGGAACTTCGGCCGCCGCGGTTCGCTGTTGTCGTATAGATTGACGAACCCCGGCTTCGCCGTCGTGACGAACAAGCGATCCCCCTTCGCGTTATACAGCATTTCCAACGGCATCCCCTGTTGCCGATGTCCAAAATCATCGATCTCGTGGAACGAGAACTCCCGGCTCTTCGGATCCCAGACCCCGGCCCACAACGTGCCTTCCATCATGTTGGTGATATGCACCACGGGAGGATCGGCATTCGGACTGAACACAATTTCAACCGGGGCTGATTTGGCCGGAGCCGGCTTCGACGCAATCCTGTGAGTCGACAGCACGTTCCCGCTCCCGGCTTCCAGCACCGTCACCGAATCGCCCGCATCGGACATGTCCGGCTTCATGGTACTGGTGACAAGCACCCGGTCGATGCCGTTGTGAATCGCGATCCCGTGCGGATAGAGAATCGTCGCCACAGCCGGCTCAGCGGCGCTGACCGTTTTGATCGGCCTATCCATAAACGCGTCGCCCATGATCACGTTACTCGAGCCCATACAGGTGAGGTACCAGGTCTTGTTGTCTTCCGACACGGCCAGATCCTCGCCGACCAGGCAGTCCGGCACATCGATCGCACGAAGCCGATACGGATATTTCGTGAGATCAATCACGTGCAGCAGGCTCTTCCCCAAAGCCGTGACATAGGCTTTGCTTCGATCTTGATTGAAGAAGATGTGGTGGGCGACGAGGTCGGATGGAAGCGGAATCTCCATCAGGATCTTTCCGTAGCCTGCAGACTCCGGATCGATGTCCATGATCGCAATGCCTTCCCGTCTCACCGGTTGGTCGGGCTTACTCTCAAAATTGATCAAGGCAAGAATTTCCGCCGATGCGATAGCCGCGCCGGGGAGCAGCAGGCCCAAGGTCAATACGAACAATCGAAGTGTTTTCATAGCAGCCTCCTTATGTCTGAATGGACGCCATCGCCCTACTTATGAATTTCTATGACGCGCCGGACATCTGTATCCGATACAGTTGTCCCTCCAGAGGTATTTGTAGTTCACGCCCGTATGCCGATGACTTCGAGATATTCCGCCGGGACTATCGTGCACTCCCTTCCCGCCCGGTTATGACCGGACCAGAGCGCTTCCAGTTCCTGGCGAAGCTGCTCTTGCCCGGCTCCGTCAAGCGATGCAAAGGCCTGATTCGTCGGTCCGTAGTAGAGACGGAAGAGCTCCACAACCTCCGCGGGAGCAAAGGGATAGCTAAACGTATAGTGACGTCTGACCAAGTGAAGATCGGACAGGCCCTTGCCAAGCCTTTCACGAACTGTGGCTTCATCGCCCCACAGGACCGGCGAGGGCATGCCGAAGGGCGCAATGAACTTCGAGACGGCCTTGAACATCTGACCGACAAAACCCTGCGGCGTCCAATTGGCCATGGCAATGATTCCGCCTGGCACGCACACTCGCAACAGCTCCTTGGCCACCAAATCAGGCCTCGGGGCGAACATCGCACCGATCAAGCTCGCCACAACGTCGAAGCTTGCATCCTCGAAAGGCAGCGCCTCTGCATCGGCTTCCTCGAAGCGGGCGCGCAGACCCTCCGCTTGCGCACGAGCCCGCGCCCGCTCCACCCAATTGCTCGCGATATCCACACCGGTCACCTCCACACCGTCCTTAGCAGCCATCAGCGCGACCTGGCCTGAGCCGCAGCCCACGTCCAAGAACCGGCTTCCCGGAGCGACCGGCAGCCGCTCGTAAAACTCCCGCGCGCCGCCCTCCATGTAGCGCGAGAATCGATCGTAGTCACCGGCCATCCAGATGGTCTTGAGCCGCACTTTTAAAGGGTCCAATTCCCCAATCGCTGTGCTAGTCATGATTGCTTGCTCCCTCCCTCTAGTCTTAGATTTTCCGTCGAAGATCAGGGCCACGCTGTCTCTGCTCGCACTATACGAAACAGGTGTTCCGGCGTCTTATCCGCTCGTCTGGCTCTCTTATCAAGAGAATGCTAAGCTGGCGGATCGTTTATCCGGGCGTCCGGCCCGTTTAGCCGAAACGCTTGCGACGGGATCACATCACATGGATGTGTTGTCTGAAGTTCTGAAGGCCGTGAAGCTTGATGGCGCGGTCTTTTTCCACGGCGAGTTTTCTTCGCCCTGGTGTTCGCGCCAGCCCGATGCCTGCGCGATGGCCTCGTTTCTGTCCGCCAACACCAAGCATGTGATCATCTATCACTTGGTGACCGAAGGACGGGGTTATGTCCGGGTCGAACAAAACGGCCGCGCGATATCCCTTGAGGCCGGCGACATCATCATCGTTCCGCACGGCGACGCGCACCTAATGGGAAACGGCCCTCCGGTCACACCTGTGGATAGCAGCGAACAACTGAGGCAGGTCCTGGCAGAGGGGACCATGCTGTCCCAATTTGGCGGCGGCGGAGAACTGACAAAGCTGGTCTGTGGGTACATGACCTGCGACCCGCAACTCTCGCAGGTGTTTCTGGCGGGGCTCCCCCCGATCGTCAAAGTCCACATTCGGGACAATCCATCTGGACGGTGGGTCGAAGATACCCTTCGATACTCTGTCAACCATGCCGAGGCCTCAGGCCCTGGCGGCGCTGCGGTCATCGCCAAATTGTCGGAAGTATTGTTCGTCGAAACCTTGCGTCGGTACATCGAGAAATTGCCGCAGACACAGACAGGATGGCTCGCCGGTGTGCGCGATCCGGACGTGGGAAAGGCGCTGGCGCTATTGCACAAGCAACCAGCTCACCCATGGACCATTGCCACGCTCGCCAGCGAGGTCGGCCTATCCCGCTCCGTGCTCGCCGAGCGATTCCAGCATTACCTGTCGGACACGCCGATCGGCTATCTCACTCGTTGGAGGCTGCAACTCGCCGCCCAGCTGTTGACCTCAACGTCCAAGAGCGTGGCCGAAGTGGCAGGCGATGTCGGATACGAGTCCGAGCCCTCCTTCAACCGCGCATTCAAACGGGAATTCGGCCTGCCGCCTGCCCGCTTTCGCAGCCAATCGAAATCGGCTCGTACCACAACCGGTCGCCGCAATGTCCCATCGTAGTGCCTCCTCAAGAAACCGGCGGCGTTACACGGCACATTCATGGCTTAATCAGGCTTGACCTCTCACCCGGTTTCTCTCCCTTGAACCGACAATGCGATCGAGGTAGAGTCCCCACTATGGTCGTCGTTCCGGACAGACCGGATTCCGATTCTCTGACTTCCTAAGGAGAGGACATCACGATGCAGAGGTTAATCGCGCCTTCCTTGGCCATTGTGGCCGGAATACTTTTCGCTGCTCCTCCACCGGCGCTTCCTCAGAGTTTTCCCCCGATCGTGACCCAGAAAATTCAAGCGGCGCGGGTGCACGTGAAGACGATCGGTAGGGAAGAGTATCGCAACGTGGTGGAGCGTCCCGGCGATGCGCAGCTCGTGGATGTGCGCGAACCCAATGAATTTGCCGCCGGACATGTGCCAGGCGCGATGAACATTCCCCGCGGGGTCCTCGAATTTCAAATCTGGAAGCAGGTGGGATTTCCGGCCAACCTCGATCTTGACCAAAACGTCATCCTCCAAGGCCAAAGCGGCAACCGCGCCTCCCTCGCGGCCCAGTCACTTGCGGAACTCGGGTTCACACACACGACCGCCCTAGTGATGCCCCTCGACGACTGGCAACAGGCCGGCCACTCAATTGCGACGTAGGGGCCGTACAGTCACTGCTTCAGCACGCATTTTTCGTACAAGTCTTTCAGCTTGGCTGAGGAATCGTATCGTGCTTTGAGTGCCCGGTAGGCTGGTTCATTGTATAACTGCCAGAACTCTTCGCGTGAATAGTAGGCATTCGAGTAGAGAGATTTCTTGCCGTGCAGCTCCCGGACCTTGGCTTCGACTTTCTTGTCGAAATACCCATCCTCATGATCGGTGCTCACAGCATCCCAGAATCCGAAGTTCACGTAGAGCTTCCCGGGAGTCATCGGGTATAACGGATACGAGACTGACGGATCATAGACCATGACCGGACAGATCCATACCGGTGAGATTCCGATCTCCCGGTTAAAAAATCTGGCAAACTCGACTGCCTGCTCAAGCGGAATTTCGACGTCCTGAATCACAGCCTCCTGCCGGCCGGTCAGCGCTTTGGCCACCCGTTGCGCGAGGGGTGAACGATTAAAACGGCTGCGCAGCTTCCAATACACCCTGGAACAGAGACGCTTCCTGCCCCAGATCCACCTCACCACAGAATACTGGACGAAGAAATGCTTTGAGCACCAGAACCAGTCGGTATCCCATCGCCACAGGTAATCATGGATCGTCAGATAATCGACGCTCTTCTGCTGGATCGATCGATAATAGATATGCCGATAGGTGTAATCGCTGAGCCATTCGGCCTGGTCGACCGACTCGCCGGTCGTGAGATAGAGCTCCTGCTCATCGAACATTGTGCCGTCGACAAAATCCACCTGCCTATCCTGGCAGACGCGGCCGAGCGCGCGACAATAGGTATCCAGATCTGAGAATCGCTCGTGCCGGAGCTTGACGAATTTCTTGACGGGAACAAGCTGTACTTTCACCTTAAGCGCATAGCCCAGCGTGCCATAGGAGTTGGCAAAACCGAAGAACAGATCTTTGTGTTCATTGTCTTTGGTGGCGATGACGACCGTGCCGTCAGGCAGGAGGATGTCTATTTCCAGGATCGTTTCGTGCACAAAGCCATATCTGAACGAGGAGGACTCGATACCCACTCCAGCCAAGGCTCCGCCGATGGTGATCGACTTGAGTTGGGGAACGACGGCCGGCATCAACTGGAACGGCAGCGTGTCACGAACCAGGTCCTCGTACGTCGTCATACCTTCGACTTCGGCAACACGCTCGTCCGGATCAATGCGAATCACCTGATTGAAATGGCGCAGATCCAGCTTATGTCGCGGCTCTGGGACTCGTTGCCGGAACAGATTGGAGGTCGTCTTTTCGAGGGCGAGGGATCCGGTCTGATTTGAAGTCCGAAGGAATTGGGCGACTGCCTCCCGCTTTCGAACATACTCGTCAGGCGAGATCATGACCGTTATCGTACCGATTCATAGCCACCCAATAGGCCATGCTTTGACATGACAATCTGCCAGAGATGAATGGTGCGGGCGCGGAACGCCCCTGCGAGCGACAGCAGATAGTAACGCCACATCCGGAAGAACCGCTCGTCGAAGCTAGAGTCCCATTCCCCACGATGCCGATCGACATTCTCCTGCCATTCCAACAATGTGCGGTCATAGTCGGGGCCGAAATTGTGCCAGTCTTCCATGACGAAGAGTCCATCCATCGCGGCGCCCAGTTGCGCCACCGAGGGCAGCATCCCGCCGGGAAAGATATATTTATCGAACCACGGATCCCCGGTGGTCACAGAGGCATTGTTCCCGATGCTATGGACCAACACCAAACCATGCGGCTTCACAGTCCGGTGAGCCACCTCCATGAGTGTACGGTAATTCTTAAATCCCACATGTTCGCAAATCCCGATGGCAGCGACTTTGTCAAACTCACCTACCGCCTCACGATAGTCACTGAGCCGGATTTCAACCGGAAGCCCGGCACACCAGCGACGCGCATAGGCCACCTGCTGTTCGGAAATATTGTAAGCCACCACCGAACAACCATAGTTAGTCGCGGCAAAGCGAGCGAATCCTCCCCACCCGCAGCCCAGCTCCAGCACCCGTTCGCCCTTCTTGATCTGCAGTTTGCGACAGATCAAATCCAGCTTGTGCTCCTGCGCCTCCGCCAGCGTGTGGGCCCGCTTCCAATAGGCACAGGTGTATTGCATGTGCGGGCCGAGCATCTGTTCGTAAAACTCGTTGCTCAAGTCATAGTGGCATTGCGCAACCCGTTTCGAGCGGTCCTTATCCTGCATGTTGAACAGGCGAGCCTTGAACGTATTCAGGAGGAGATGCTTATCGTGTACGGCTTTGTCGAGTTCGGCAGAGTCCACCAGAAAAAAGAACTCGTCCAGTTGCTTGGCATCCCACCAGCCGTCCATGTAAGACTCCCCGAGTCCGAGCGAACCCTCGGCAAGGACACGATTATAGAAGCGCTCATCATGAATCGAGATATCCCCGGACTTAGGGCCGCCAATGTGCACGCAGGCTCGTTCGAGTAATTCCTGAATCGTATGCTGTGGGTTCATATCGAGGTCCTCACTCATCCCGCCTCGAATATGGCGCACGGGTATACATCACACCAGTACTGACTGGCGTGAAGCGCAAGCGCGCATAGATGACCGCACGAGAAGATTGACCGCGCGACTGAACGGACCCGAAGTACTTAGCTGCCGGGAGCGTAAATATTGGCCTTGATGTGATCGGGAGGGGTTCGAAGATCCCACACAATCCGAAACCAGGAGAGCAGGATCAAAAGATAGTAGGAAAAATCCACCTCCCACCAGCGCCACCCCTGATTGACCGACGACTGATAGTAGTGATGGTTGTTGTGCCAGCCTTCTCCGCAACAGAGGATCGCCAGAATGAAGCTGTTCCGGCTTCCATCGCGGGAGTCATATCGCACACGCCCAATGATGTGGGTCAGGGAGTTGATGAAGAAGGTGCAATGATAGAGCACGGTCGTGGAAATAAAGAATCCCCAGACGAGACCGGGAAATCCCCACACCATATAGATCAGCAACGCATACAAAAACGGCGGCACATAGTGGAACCGGTTAAGGAGGCGCAACTCCGGATACTTCACCAAATCTTTCACAATGGCGAACTCAGTGCGATCGTACTCGTTGGTCAAAAGCCATCCGACATGGGAATACCAGAACCCTCGCTGCACCGGGGAGTGGCGATCTTGTTCCTGGTCTGAGTGTTTATGGTGATGCCGATGGTGGGCAGCCCACCACAACACCCCCTTCTGCGCCGACGTCATGGCAAGCACAGCCAAGAGAAACTGAAAGACCCGGCCCGTTTTATAGGAACGATGGGAAAAGTAGCGGTGGTACCCTGCCGTGATGGCCAACATCCTCAGGTAATAGCTCGCAATGGCCAGCACTATGAGCTCAACGCTGACTCCTGTCTTGATCGCCCACAGGCCCATCAGGTGAACGAGTATGAACGGAATCGCAGTAGCCCATTGAATGGCCTCCGACCCAGACTGCCGACTGATGGAATCGCCCGATCGTCTAGTCATTGATCGCTCTCATCGTTCACCGCCCTCTTCACACATTCGTGTAGGGTTAGAAATGTCGACCGCGGTAAGCCCAGCTATTGTACTTTATCGGAGGGAGTCTGAAAAGGAGGTAATTGCACGGGAAGAAAAAATTAACCTGTCCTAGAAGGCGGTTAAAACCGATCCGTTGCTCACCTTATGGTCCACGTTTCGACAGTGACCACACGCCGCTCACTCGACACTCCGGTCCACCCCGCACGACGCATGAGAATACACATCTTTTACGACTCATTCAGCGGCAGCGCTCGTGGGAGAACAGTACCATAACCTCCATCCCGATAAGAGCGCCAAGATATCGCTTGACCTCATCTACTTCCAAGCACAGTATAGAAAGAGGACGTTTCTGCCTCGCCGACTGTTTGATCCATTGCGCGGCCCGCGCCGTTCTTATGCGATTGAGGCTCCAGTCTCAGCCGCCCGAACGCCAGCAGCACTTGTAGGCTTCCCCATACCTCTTGCGTGCCCTGCTTTCTCTACCTTCCGTCGACGCACGGGAACGCCCTCCGGAGATTGAAAGGCCCCACCATGCAGACCATAGAAGGCAGGCTATTCCAAACACACAATGTCCGAAGATGACAGACTCATGAGGAGATATGCGATGGCACAGCAAAGACTCATTACCGGCCGGATACTCGAATTCCTTGAAGGTTCAGCAGAATACGAATTCGAAGCCTTAGTCGCCCGCTACCCTGAATTCACCTGGAACGAGTTCTTTCAAGAAGTCGGTCGCTTAAGCCGAGCGGGGCAGATCATCATTACGAGAGGGGTAGGAGTTTTTACCATCAAACAGGCGGCGGCGTGAGCATGCAGCGGAGAGGATCCCGTACCCAAAGACCGTCGTCCCGCGTAGAGCTAGTCGCTACCTCCTCCCTCTCCGCGCCGCGCATCCAGCTGCGCGGCGCGACCGGCCTATGCCGGGCCTGACGCAACGGAGTCGGGATTTCGCTCGCGCCTTGCTGTAGAATAGATGTTGATCAAGTCGCGGTTCACTTCGAGGCGCGCATGGCAGAGGACTACCGGCCTCAACGGAAACAAACCCCTCGCGAACAGGCGCTCAAGCTCTTCCCCTGGATCTGCGCCCACTGCGGGCGCGAATTTGACGGCAAGAAACTCAGCCAGCTCACCGTCCATCATAAGGACCACAACCATCAGAATAATCCGCCCGACGGAAGCAATTGGGAATTGCTCTGTCTCTATTGTCACGACAATGAGCATCAGCGGTATCAGGCCGTTGATGCGCCCGGAGAGGCTATTCCAGCCCCGCAGCAAAATCCCCCGTCACCCTTCACGCCTTTCGCACGCCTCGCAGCTCTACTGAAACGCCCCACCTAGTCCAATGGAAACAAGCGCCCGCGCACAGCGCCTTCGCAACTCTGACACGCGACGCTCTTCCAAATCCGGACAACGCCGCACGAAAATCTCCCCCCTCCTGCAGACTCCAAGGGATGAATGCTCTGCCATAAATGCGGTAGACTGATTGCACCAAGCCTATCTGCCTCCTGAACCCACGTTCTCTCATTGGAGTCCACATGCCGCACGTGTTAATCATTCATGAAGTCGAGGCCTACCAAGCCTGGAAAACGATTTTCGACCAGGCGGCCGGCATCAGAAAGACGGCCGGAGAAATCCGCTATCAGTTGCTGCGATACGACACCGACGCCAACCGTATCGTGCACTTTTCAGAATGGTCGTCCCTGGACAACGCTCGTCGTTTTTTCGAATCACCGGAGCTGGTCGAGATCAGAAAGAACGCAGGAGTCAGAGCGCCGGACTTTCTCTATCTGCACGAAATCGAGCGCGGTTTACTCTAAATACACATCGGTCGCGTCAATGCCCCATCATGAGGCTACAACCAGGAGGGAAGAGTCATGCGGTTTGTCAAAGTGAATGATGAAGAACGTGCTGGTGAGGTCGCGATCAACCTCGATCTCGTGCGCGAGGCCCACTTTGGTGGAGGATTATTGCATCTCTATTTTGAGCGGAGCTCGTCCGCGCAGGACGACATGACGTTCACCGGCGAGAATGCCCAGAAGATCTGGGCTGCTATGGGATAGCCCACGAGGAAGAGAAATGGGTCGAGGTCACCTTTGAAGGCAGATCATCCGCATTCAGACGATAGCGGAGCCTCCGGCGATAAGGAAATATCCTGTGTTATAGAAAATATGGAGAGCGATAGGAGGAACCACCGACCCCGACCGATCGCGTAGGACTCCAAAAACTAGCGAAGGAAACAGCGTTAGCAATGCCCAAAGAAGCGGGTGTGTCGGGATGTGGGCACCGATGAATAAGATCGACGTCAAAAGATTCGCTAGGCTTATTCCAATGACGGTTTGCCTTCCCGAGACACGACGCACCAGAACTCCTTGCAAACATCCCCGGAACAAGAGCTCCTCGACAATCGGCTGCCACACCGCAGCCATGAGGAACCCCACAGACAACATGCGCTGCCAGGACACCGGCTGGACGGCCACCAGCAAGGGGAGCGCGCAAAAGAAAGCCGCTCCTGCGGCGAGACTGGAAAGAAATGCGGGAGAACGATAAAAGGCCAGTACTGGCCTGCGCCCAAAGAGCTCATTGAGAACTGATGCAACAGGAACCATGGATACAGTTACGTCTCGCCGAGTCTCCAGGAGATAAGCTGAAGACCTCGGCGGGTTATCGACAGAAGGGTTAGATATCACATCAGCAATTCCGGATTCGAGCTCTCCAGCACAACGCACCCAAAGACAGCAGCAGGAAGATCGGCATCAGGGCATCATTCGAGCCGGCCGGCGCAATCGTACAACCTCCGCCACCACCGGAAGAACCCTGAGAACCCCCGCCCCCTGAAACTGGACCGTCAAACGACGCGGTCACAGTGGCAGCCGTGCTCACGACGCAGAGACCGACAATTGGACAACCACCGCCACTCCAACCAGTGAATGTAGAGCCGGAATTCTCGGTCGCCGCGAGAGTCACAATAGTGCCGTCCTGGAAGTTGCCGTTACAGGAAGTAGCACCCGCACCACAGTTAATTCCCGCCGGAGTTGACGTGACTGCCCCTGATCCTGTTCCCACCGTTGCCACCAAAACATTGAAGGTATTCGGCGGCGAGGGAGGCGCGAAGGTCGCCGTCACCGTCACATTTCCGGTAACCTGACAGGTTCCTGTCCCGACACAATTGCCTCCGTTCCACCCGGAGAAGACAGACCCGGCGGCAGGGGTCGCGGTGAGGGTCACGGTCATGCCTTGACTGAATTGATCCGTACAGGTTACTCCGCAGTTGATACCCCCATTGTTCCCTTGCGGCGCAGACATCACGGTCCCGCTTCCTGCTCCGCTCTTAGACACCGTCACGGTAAACGGCGCCGGCGGCGCCAAAGTGAAGGTCGCTGTCACCGTCGCATCACCGGTGACCGGGCAGGTTCCTGTGCCGACGCAATTGCCCCCGTTCCACCCGGAGAACACGGACCCGGCAGCAGGAGCCGCCGTGAGGGTCACGGTCATGCCTTGACTGAATTGATCTGTACAGGTCGCTCCGCAGTTGATGCCCCCGCTGGTCCCTTGCTGGGCTGACGTCACAGTTCCGCCTCCAGCTCCGCTCTTAGACACCGTCACGGTAAACGGTGCCGGCGGCGCTAGCGCGAAGGTGGCTGTCACGCTAGCGGTCGTGGACAGAGCGCACGTGAAGATACCGGCGCACCCGCCTCCGCTCCATCCTGAAAATACTGACCCAGGAGCAGGAGTAGCCGTCAGCGTTGCGCTCGCACCTGCGGAAAACTGGAAATTGCAGGTAGCGCCGCAATTGATCCCGTTCGGTGCCGATGTGACCGCCCCCAAACCAGTCCCCGCCTTATTGACGGTGACCGCAAACGCACTGACACTGTCGAGCGCCGCTCGCGCATTAAGCCGACGGCCAGTCAAAGTTTTTCCAGCAAGCGAGGGAAGCACATCGCCGGTATTGATGATGGCATTGCGGATCTGCGCCACCGTTAGATTTGGATTGACGGAAAGCAGGAGCCCGACGACACCCGACACATGCGCAGTGGCCGACGAGGTACCGCCCGTGAAACCATAGTCCGTCACTCCAGATGGGGGACCCGAGACGCAGTCAACTCGCAGGTTGTCAAGATACGCGCCGTCATCGGTGCCAGCAGCGTCCGAAAAAAAGTTGATCCGGAACCGAGTGGAGAAGTTGCCATCGCGTATTTCTTCCAGGGGACGGTTCGTGAATAAGCCGGCCGAGGAGGAGGTAAACTTGTTCCCGGTCGTCCACGTCGCGCCTCCATCTCCGGAAGCTTGCACCAGGATACCGTCACCATTGCCGGCAGAAGCCAGCCGCACATCCCCTATCAGCAGACAACCATGCCGACCAGCCGTGCTAAAGACCGGGCCCGTGGCAAATGAATTGGTACCGTTTAGATAGTTGCCCCCCGGGCTGTCCGTGAGGCTGTTCGGAAGACTCGCAGCTTGCACATTGCTGAAGGCCCAACCGTTATTGATCCCGCTGAAGGTATACCCCAATCCGGCAGGGTTCGAATCAAAGTCGTGTAGCAAAACGTTGATGACATTCTGGGTCGGATAAGTACTATAGGTCTCATCAGTCCCTGGCGCTGCGATTTGAACGGATGTCGCGCCAAAATTCGAAAAATACGACAGGCCGTCGTTCTGGTTCGTCGCAGCCACCGCGATGACGTTCGGCAGAGCAGGCCCGCACGGAGTCGCCACGCTGTACTGCGCCGGATACCATGGCGCCAGATCATTGTCCTGAGCATTATTCCCGGCTGCAGCAAGGACCATAATGCCCGCCGCGTTGGCGGCGCTCAACATGTTGTACTCTGCCTGACTGCACGCTCCCCCAAGCCTTCCAAAACTGGCATTGATGACGCGGGCGCCGTTTGCGATTGCATAGTTGCCAGCCGGAATGAACCCGGAGGCTGTTACGTGTTCAAACGCTACCGCGCTTCCTGCTTTAAGAGCCATGAGTTTTGCTGTCCGCATGACGCCGGTTATGCCAAGACTATTATTCCCCGCCGCTGCCATAGTCCCTGACAACCCCGTCCCATGGCCCAGCATGCCGGTGGGAAAGTGCACCACATCCATCGGATCGCTATCGTTATTGGAAAAGTCATATCCATAATAATCATCCACGTAACCGTTTCCGTCGTTATCAATACCGTCATTCGGTATTTCACCAGGATTTGTCCACATATTGGGGGCAAGATCTGGATGGTCGTAGGCAATCCCTGTATCGATAACCGCAATAATAACGTTGGAACTACCAGTGGTAATGTCCCAGGCTTCCGCGGCGTGGATGTCAGCGCCAGCAGTACCCGTCACACCTCGAACCGTCTGACCAGTGTTATGAAGCCCCCATAACTGGCTGAACAGCGTGTCATTGGGAATGCCTGCGAGCTCATAGATATAGTTTGGTTCGGCATACTCGACCGCGGGGTCTTGCCGATAGGTCGCAATAGCAGCTTCGACTGAGACCCCTTTCCCCAGCTTGAGATGATGCAACCGATGGGAGCCTGCGGTGAACGACTTCATCGCACGCGTGCCAGTCTTTGTCTCGGCAGCTGCAATGGTGGCAGCCGATGCTCCGTCGCGGAACTTGACGATCACTTCTCCGTCCTTGTAGCCGGCATGCATTTTCTGGCCGCCAGAAATGGCCGTGAGGCCCTGATCTGGTCGAGTGATGCGAGTAGTTTCAGCATTGGCCCAGACACACCAGAGCGCGGAAAGTGCTACGAGCGAGTACAGGCCTACCCTCGTCACATGTTTTCTCCGCCAATAGTTACCGACGATGTCGTTAGAACCAGACCATGACCTTCGGCTCACCATTGTCGATCCCCCAAACTGTCTCGGAATGATTGAAACTCACATGCCGAAAGAAGAGAGCCCAGCTCTCGAAACCAGCCATGTGCATCGGTTAATCAACCACTACAGAAACAGTCGTCCACGATAGGAGACGCTCTATTTCAATATCGCTCTAACGTTTCGAAGAGTACCAAGGTTGATAATAGGTTAATACCCCTCTTCCGAGGAGACGGAGCTTCTCCAAGAGAGGGGGGAGGTGCAGGAAGAACATTCTCGAGAAACATCCTCTATGAACAGAAAGGCACCTGCGTATTCCAAACAGTCATGAGCTATCCACCTCGCTTTTCTGGTCGAGAAGCTCTAACAGACAAAAAATGCCCGCGTTCGTCAATAGTCCTGTGTCGTGAATCCGAACATCGCCTCACCGTCTTCCCTTGTCCTAAACTGTCCGGGTCTGTTCGCGATTATCACCGCCTATGTAACTATCTGAAATAGATTGCCTTTTCCCACCGAATCCAAACGACAATACATCAGCCCACGACTTGAGAACAGCCCAACAGGCCTTCCTTTCCATCGGTTTACGGCAATTTTTCAAGTGCTACATTTAATAGTGAACCCTGAGCTTATGCCTAAGAAAAATGCACCTACCCTGGCGACTCATCCTGACGCTTATATTGATAGCCCCCGCCTCGCTCGTGTGGGGTGGAGAGGGATCGGTGCCCGAGCAACCCCCCGCGAAATGGAGCGCACTGTTTTCTGATCCAACGCCTCAAACCGATCTCAAACCTGGCACCCCTGCCCTCTACCAAACCAGCCTCACATCGACATACTTTGCCCCACCGCCTACGGTGACTCCCACGCGGTTGCAGACCCTGACGCCGGAAACGGAACAAGCTCGCACCCATGGACTCCTCTCGTCGATCAACCTACTCAATGGCCTGATTGTGACAGAGGCGGAGATGGCAAAAAGTGAGGGTGGAGCGACCTGGCTGCAGAACAAAATCCCCGGGGATACTCGAGATGACGCATCCGGCCAGATGCTGCGTCTGGGCGTCACCGGCACGGCAGGTTCGGTCCGATACGGCGTGCTCTACCGTTCCGCCGGGCAAGCCTTCATCAATGGGCCGGATCAGGCGACGCGTGAAGTCTGGGGGGAATGGAAGTCCGGACGGACAACACTACGAAGCGCCGTAGGCCAGCAATGGAATAACGTAACCGGGGACACCACAAGGAGCAGGCTGGGACAAACCTACGGCCGATTAGGACTCGCCTGGAAGAGTCCCGGCTTGCCTGAGTTCATGCTGACCTACTCGAACACGGGCATCAGAAGTTCTGCGGAGCCGCTCGGAGTGGCGCCACAACGAAACCATACCCACACTCTCGAAGGAGCCCTGGCCTACACCGGTGCCGCCTGGAACGCGCGTCTCGCCTCCGCCTATGTTCTCGGCAGCGATCTACAGCGCAACGGGGCAGAGAATACCGTTCGCATGCAAACGTTCACCGCTGCGATTCGCCCCTTGAACACCCTCACCATCACGCCAACGCTGGCTTACCGAGAGGAACTTCAAGACTGGTCGGGCACCAGAATCGAATCACCCTCCGCATCCGTGGCGGTTCAGTATCGGCACAATCAACGCATCTGGCTGAGCGCTGCGGGCAACTATACCAGCGCCCATTCAAGCGACGGACTGATCGACACCCAACAAGTCGGCGGAAAGGGCATTCTTGCCTGGGACCTGCAGCGCTCGCAGGCATGGGCCACACTGCTGTCTTTCGAAGCCGGCTATAACCGCCTTACGAACAATGCGTCCCCGTCAGCCGATGTCCAAGACATCTCCGGCATTATCAAGCTGATCCTAGCCGCTCACTAACCCCGCTCGATCACCCCGGCCTGCCATACGGAGGGGTGGACCAAACCGACTCTGACCACGTAGAATGCGCGACCGGTTTTTATTCATGGCTCCGTCTCTGACGTTGCAGAGACACCGGCATGGGCTCATCTACTATTGCAATGACTATAAAGGGGTTGTCATGAGTGTGAAATGTGGGATCGTCGGGCTACCCAATGTGGGCAAGTCTACCTTGTTCAATGCGCTGACCAAGTCAGGGATCGCCGCGGAAAATTATCCCTTCTGCACGATCGAGCCGAATATCGGCATCGTCGAAGTGCCGGATCCGCGCATGCAGGCGCTGGCGGATATCGTCAAGCCGCAACGCATGCAATATGCCACCACCGAATTTGTGGACATCGCCGGATTGGTGGCCGGCGCCTCGAAAGGTGAAGGATTGGGCAACCAATTCCTCGCAACGATTCGTGAAACCGACGGCATTGTCAATGTCGTGCGCTGCTTCGAAGACGACAATGTCATTCACGTATCCGGCAAAGTCGATCCGCTGTCCGATATCGGAACAATTGTAACCGAGCTGGCTCTCGCCGACCTCACCACCGTGGAAAAAGCTCAGGAAAAAAATCTGAAAGCCGTCCGCGCCGGCGACAAAGACGCCGCGAAGCTGGGCGAATTGCTCCCGCTGGTCGCCGCCTGCCTGAACGAAGGCAAACCGGCCCGCACGATGAAACTGGACCCGGCGCAACGCGCCTTGCTGAAACCGCTCTGCCTGATGACGATGAAGCCGGTGATGTACGTGGCCAATGTCTCGGAAAAGGGCTTCACGAACAATCCCCTCCTGACCCGCGTGGAGGAATATGCCGCGAAAGAAGGGGCGCCGGTCGTGGCGATTTGCGCCGCACTAGAATCAGAGATTGCCGTGCTCTCGGATGAAGAAAAGAAAGAATTTCTCGCCGACACCGGCATGACGGAACCGGGACTCAACCGTCTGATTCGCGCCGCGTATCAACTCTTGGGCTTACAGACGTACTTTACGGCAGGCGTGAAGGAAGTACGTGCCTGGACCATTCATGTCGGCGATACCGCCCCGCAGGCCGCCGGTGTCATCCACGGCGACTTTGAAAAGGGCTTTATTCGTGCCGAGGTGATCGGTTACGACGACTATATCGCCTGCAAAGGAGAAGCGGGGGCGAAAGAAAAAGGCAAGATGCGGCTGGAAGGCAAAGAATATGTCGTCCAGGATGGCGATGTCATGCACTTCCGGTTCAATGTCTAACCACAGCCATGGATCAGCCGCCCAAGTCTCATCCACGCGATCCATTGCACGGGATCACACTGGAAATGATCGTGACCCAGCTGGTCGAGCGCCACGGGTGGGAAGAATTGGGCCGGCGGCTCCCCGTGCGCTGTTTCCTCAACAACCCCAGCATCAAATCCAGTCTCACGTTTCTGCGCAAAACGCCCTGGGCGCGCGAGCGGCTAGAATTGATGTACATCGTGGAACGGACATAACGGCGCTCTCACATCAGCCTGTCCCGACGCCCTGCTGACTTCCCTTCACCGGATAACGCACTTATCATGGCCCCCAATGCCACCATCTTCAAAGCCACCCTGCATATCGCCGACATGGATCGCCACTACTATGAGGATCACACCGTCACGTTGGCGCGCCATCCGTCTGAGACCGATGAACGCATGATGGTACGGCTGCTGGCGTTTGCCCTGCATGCCCACGAGGCACTGGCATTCGGCCGTGGCATCGGCGCTGACGACGAGCCAGCCCTCTGGCAAAAAGATCTCACAGGTGCGGTCGATCTCTGGATCGAGGTGGGTGAGCCCGATGAAAAACTTATACGACAGGCCTGCGGTCGCGCAACCCGGGTCGTCATCTACTCCTACGGTGGAAGAGGAGCCGATCGGTGGTGGGAAAAGACCCGCACTACCCTCTCTCGATGCGCGAACTTAACGGTGATCACCATCCCGCAGGACGAAAGCCGTGCGTTGGGACAGCTCGCCCAACGGAGCATGGATCTCCATTGCTCCATCCAGGACAGACAGATCTTGATGGGCGATGGAGCCACGGCCGTACAAATTGAACTCGCAACCCTTCATCCTGCTGCAAGCTGACAGGCTAGGACAGAGTTCAAGACTTACGGCACACACCACACCCCTCCAGTCCGCCGCGATTAGTTCTTTCCATATACCTTGGAGCAAAGATACGGCCAACCGGCTCTAGGCTCTCTCGACCAAGACCCGCTAGACTGTCTTCCCAATCTACAGGAGGTTTGTTATGAGGGCTAAGGAGGCCGGTCCTTCGTCCAGCAAGCACACCCCCCCAGCCAATCCCCCCTGTGCGCATAGCCGCATGGTCGAGGATGAGCAGACGACTGACGGGAAGAAATCCGGTCGCCTGATCTGTATGGAATGTGGAACCGTACTCCCCGATGCTCCACCGAGCACCTGACGGACCACAACGCACGACAACCCACGGTTCGCTCAGGAGATTTCCTCGCCCCCACACCTCCCGCGTGATAAGCTCTCGCGTATATGATTGCGATGCTCTCCCGGGTTGCGCTCTCCCTTCTCATAGGATTCTCCCTCCCCAATGAAGGCATGGCTGCGACATCAGCTTATGCTCAAACCACGGAAGGTCTTGATCTCAATCGAGTCCACTTCGTCATCTCCGCGCCGCCGGAGGTCACCTCACGATTGTCCCGGCACGCCAGATCCCTCTTTACCAAGGCCGGGCTTCCATTACCTGATCCAGAAGGCCACGACAGGCCGTTCATCGCCACGCTCACGCTGACTCTCGCTCCGCAATCTTTGGGGGAAGGCTGCACAGGCCACCTCCTCTATGACCCATCACTCACCCTCACGGAACCAGTCCGTATCCCAAGAAATTCGGTCATCATGGACGATGTCACCTGGCTCGCCCACACAGGCACTCAGGTCAGGAAGTCCGTCTCACTCTCGGACTTGGAGCGAGACCTTGAGGAATTGGTCGACCAATTCCTCTCAGACTACCGCGCAACCAACGCCGGATCGCGCTCCCCAATACCCCGAACCACCCATCCAACACCGCATCCAGGTGCACAGCATCCAGACACTCCAGCAACTGCTCTGGAGGCCCTTCGTAGCGACTCCCCATTGAAAGGACTGCGTAGCGATCAGCTTCAGATCTCCATAACGGCTGGGCGATTCAGCCAGTCGCTCACGACCCAGGCCCTGCAACAGTTCAGCGATGCCGGACTCGCCCTCTCGCCAAGCCGAGATCAGCATGGCCAAACGACACTCGGCGTGGAACTGATTCAGCAGCCTCTGGAGGACCGATGCCCCGGCAAAGTTCTCTATGAGTCTGGCCTGTACCTCGTCGAACAGATTCAGCTCACGCGCAACCCGCGAATATCGATCTGGAGCGATACCTGGCTACGCGAGACGACGCTGGTCGTTGCCCCACGCTCACAAGAACAACTCGAGTCCGACCAGGATGCCTTACTCCGACAGTTCATCGATTCATTGAAGGCGCGCTGACAGGGTGAGATCCTTTCATTGCTTCCTCAGTCACTGGGATTTAGAATTCTACAATTCCTTCTCCTACCGCTACCAACGCGCCGACGGAGAACCATGGTGGAGTTGAAGTGATGAAAGAAAATAAACGCATTCCCACGGATGGCGAGCCGATCCAATGGAAGAGTCCATTTGCAGCGTTAGGGAAGCTCACGCTCCCGCCGGCCACGGCTGGGCAGCCTCCACCTATGCGTGCAGAACCGGCCCCAAAGAAGCACCGCGGACGGGTGGATATCATCAGACAGACCGCTCATCGAGGGGGAAAGACCGTCACCGCGGTGACGGGTTTTGTCGGAATCAGCCAGGCTGAAAAGGAACGGCTCGCAAAGAGCATTCAGACAGCCTGCGGAGCCGGCGGGACGGTCAAAGAGGGACAGATCGAGATTCAGGGTGACCAGCGAGAACTGATCGCACGCATATTAACTGACGCCGGATTTCGCCCGGTGTTTGCCGGCGGCTGAACCGCAGCCTCCCCTCGACAGTTGCCCATAGAAAAGCACCCCCACACTTTCAGAGAGAAACGCTCACCGCAGGCGACACTCGCTCCAGTACTTGCCGAGGAAGAAATGCCGTCAGATCCTGTGGCTGCATGACAGACAACAGCCGCTCGATCCGCTGTTCATTGGTTCCCCCCATTGGCAAATCTGCTGCCATCAATGCATCCATCAATTCACGCGAGGTGAGCTGCCGAAGAAATTCGGGGGCCGAATGATTCAACTGAATCTGCGAAAGATACTTGCGCCCGTCTACCTGTGCTTCCATCTCTGGTTCCCTCCGTATTGCGTGTCACCCGTCAATAACCGCCAACAATGAAAGAATACCGGACCTATTGGATATGCGCATTCCCCGGTATGGTTACCTCAAAAGGAGGGTACTGACGCTCCTCGCCAGCGCCTTACGGTTCAATCTCCCTGTGCTTTCAGCCCCTTCCATAGGTAGACATTTCCACCGTGCTTCGGCTATCATCCCTCCGCATTTCTTCAGCAAATACAATCCAGTGGCGGTGTAGCTCAGTTGGTAGAGCAGCGGACTCATAAGCCGCGGGTCTCCCGTTCAATCCGGGACACCGCCACCAATCCTCCCCTTCCATTTATCAAGAATCCTCAACAGTTCTATAGATTCTAACTTCACACGAGAACGTCATTGCAAATTGGCTTCCGACCTGGATCGATCAAAACAACCGGCCCGACCGTTCGGTTGTCATTCCGTCGACACCCGGACGTCGATTGCATAACTACTGACGACCCTGTGTGCGCCTCAAATAGACGACTGCCGCTCCATTCCATGGAGGAGCGAAAAAACGCGAGCCATTGCCCTGTACCTCAGCAGCACTTGTCGTCGTCCCATCAGCCGGATTAAAAAACTGCACGCTGTATTGGCCAGTCCATGAAGAGAGGTCAATATCCGTTCTCCCCGCACTCGGCAAGTACATCAGGAACTCGGAACCGTCGGGATTGTAGAGGCAATAGCCGGACTCGCAGATGGATCTGCCGGTTTCCGCCACCATGCCCAGAAGATTGGCAATGCGCCTGTTCGCCCACTCCAGCGTTTGGGCTTGTGCGGCGCGCACGGCGGCCATCACGGGAGCCGATTCGCGCTCGTTGAGGTAACTGAAATAGACCGCGCGCATGAGGTTGCGCCAGGGCACATCGACTCCGATCGTGCCGCACGTCAGCACAGCGTGGTCCGTGTCATACCAGGCAATCGCCTTGTGGCCATCATTCGCGGGTGGATTGGCGTCGTAGTTCGTGCCGTCACTGGTGCAGGTCGGCATCACAATATCAGGCCGCGGATTGTTGAACAGATACTCATTATCGGTTCGGTGTCCGAAATCGTACGCGCTCTGCATCACAAGATGCCGCACGCTGCCCTGCTGCCTCTCACAGTCACGGATCTGGTCCATCACATGATTCTGCCAGTCCTCGGAGCCGCGACTCTGCACCTCATTCGTCACCTCAAACATCACATCCCCGATATCCTTGAAGGTGTCCACGAACTTGCAAATGTATCCGTCTTGAAAAGCAGTGATCCTCGGATTGGCCAATGTCATCGTCTCTTCCACTTTGCCATTCCCATTCATATCCGCATCGATTCCATTGGCATTATTGGCCGCTTGATACGGATGGCCAATGGAATAGTCGTCGTATTCCAGATGACCGCTCGAAAACAGCATGACCGACGGATAGACCCCTGTGGCCAACGCCTCTTGAACCCGGCTCCGCATGCGGTCGAAGTAGTCCTGACTGAATCGACTCAAGTCATAGATACCGACCGTGACAGGAACGCCCGCGGTCCCGTCGGTCCGCGAGCCAATCCGAAGATACGGCAACTGATCGAGCGGTACACGAAGGTAGGTCCCGTCTTTGAAATGAGCAGCCGAGGACCAGGCTCGCTGCTCCAATTGCCAGAGGCGCATGTGGTTCAGGCCAGCCCCCCTCACAGAAGCCAGAGCCGCCGTGAAGTCAGTTGTGACCGCCTCCGCACGCTGAATATCTTGCAGCCCCCGAAATGTCGCATCGAATTGAAGGCTCCCCTCAGGTCCTCCGCCAATACTGGAAAAGTAGACCGCCTTTCCCGTGGTACTGCTCACAATCCAGCGCGGATTGGTCTCGGAGACCGAGAGATTCGCCTGTGCAGGAATGGCCGAGAGCAGTAGCCAAACCAATACTCCCACTCTGATCATCATGCCTTTCTTTACTCCATGGCGAACGGCCCATGTATAGGGACCTGAATCGGGAATCGATGGAGCAATCACTTCCTCACCTTCCATTTCCTCACCCCCAACGCCTCCCAAGCGCACGCACTCGCACGACGGCAATCTCGCACCCAACAACAGACCTCGGAGATCCTGGGCCTTGGCGATCCCTCTGCCAGCGATGCTAGACTTGCTCAGCATCCTGCCATGTCAATCCGCAGATCACCCCCACCAGCGTATCCGCACTCGTACGGGACACCCTGCTTCAATGCCGCCCTCTGTTCTCCACCTTTACCATGAGGTTCAGAGCTCTAGCATCTTACAGGCTTCACCTTGCGCAATTCATACGCAAGGGAGCAAGCAACACCGAGACAGCCTTCTGAATCAATGTCACATAGGCGTCGATATCGTAGGTAATGGTGCCGTCGCCTCCGGCCACGGCGCGCACGCGATCTTCGGGCAACGCCGCTTTACTCTGGCAGATCACATAGTGAATGGTCTCTCCCGGCTGCACCGGCACACCTCGCCGCTGGAGCTCTTTTGCAGCAATGCTGGTCTGGGTCGCATGGCGATAGTGCTCCGGCGCTTGCGTCAACGTCTTCCCGATCGCCACCTCTTCGATCGACGCGCGCCCCTCACGTAGGTAACGGCAATAGTCCTCCGTCAATGCCTCGATCTCCGGAATCCGCATCCGCAATTCAGCAATCGTCTGCCCCTGCCCCATCCGCTGCAACACCTCTGATTGAAACTGCTTCACAATGAGCGGAGCATCGGATCGCCGCACTTCGAGTCCGCGCACCTTCATCCGCCCGTTGTCGAACAGTCCGACGAACTGATTGTGCACCGGCATGCGCGGATTGACGCGGGACGGCAGAAAGCCGATCCAGCGATACAGGCCTTCGACGACAATCGGCAATTCTGTCTGTGTACTGATGTCGGCCGCCAACCGGTCGTAGGCATCTCGCCCGGCGCCCGGCTTCTGCAGCCAGAGCGAATCGACGATGGCATGCAGGAAGCGAAAGCCCTGTGACTCGGCGATCTCTTTGGCGCGCAGCAGCACCTCGCGACTATAGGCCGTGACCGCCTCATGCGCTTCGATTCTCCCAAAACGCGCATTCTTGTAGCCGAGATAGCCGAACGATACGACCAGCAGCCACTTCAGCGCCGTCTGGCGCTGATCGATGATCTGCCGCATCGCGTCGATAGGCGCCGTCTTGAGCTGCTGTTTATACTGCGCCCGTTTGGCGAGGAGCGGAGCCAGCGTCCGGGGAATCAACCCCTGGGAGATCCGGCAGGTGTGATGGGCGATCTCCGGCACGCGCGCGGCAGGGTTCTCCGCGCAACATCGACAATTGACGGTCTCCGGCGACACATTGAAGCGGGTCATGATCGTGGGATACATCGAGGCGAAATCCAGCTCGCCGACGCCTTCGTGATAGCCGGAAATCGGCGCGTAGGTCAGTCCCCCTTGATCCGTCTCCAGGAACTCCACTCCCGTCTTAAATTCCTCCACCTGCTGTTTGCGATAGGGAATGAGAATTCCCGCCCGATGGGCTTGCTCGAGTTGCATGGACGTAATCCCGGTCCCGGTGGTCGTGCGGGCCATCTGCTGGATCGGCACTTTCGTCACGCGCGATTGCTCGAACAGTCCGGCCAGGCCGGTCTCCGACAAGGCGAAGGAGTTCCGCCGATCGAGATGGAGCCGGCCATAGAGGGTCCGCTCGCCGGCGTGAGCCAGCACCCGTCCGTACGACACATAGGAGCGCGGTGCGCGAGTGCCGATCGCATGAGCCGGATCACGGTTCAAGCTCAGCGGCACGCGCATCTGCGCGGACATCCGCAGCAGGCGGGGCAGAATGTAGGAGTCCCCCCAATCGGTCAGCAGGATATCCGGATCATGCCGCTGCAGCAGGGCCTCGACGGTCTGGAGAAATTCCACCGGATCGTCTCCATTAAGAACTCGCTCCTCGCCCTCGACTCGGACGGCCAACTGGACCACCCCGCCATGATTCGGATTCGGCGAGGCCCCCTCCAAGAGAAACTCCATGATCCGGAGAGGCGGCAGACGATAGTCCGTTTCCCAGGGCGAGTCAGTCGCAACAATCATCTGCACGACCGCATCAGCAGTGATCTCGACCTCACAACGGCAGAGGGGAAAGAGTCCGCGGTCATAGAAATAGCGCTGCGGGAGTCCGACATCGGCATGATAGAAATGCAGTTCTGGCACACCCGCCATAAGCTGCTTGACGGCTTCATGAAATCTGGTCGGCTGCAGAATCGACACGTCGCAGACCGGAATCGTGTCAGCCGACCAGAGCTCACGGCGTTGGACGCAGTTCACCTGAAAAGAGATACGCTGGCTCGTGAGGAGGCGCCAGGCTACGGCAAGATCGGCTGATGACCCGGCAAGATAGAACGACGGACGATAGGGATCGACCAGACGGCAGCGGATTCCCTCGTCGTCGAGAATCCAAATCGCCATGCCGGCGTGGACAGGATAGGCATCAAGGAGCCACCCCGCCAGACGGTGGGAGGGAAGACCGGACATCATGATCGGCGACCGCCTGTGATAACCGCTGTAATTGTTTCTGTTGTTCCAGCATCATCGACAGCAACATCACCTCGAACGGTGTGTCGCGGGCCAGATAGGCTCCGGCGGCAGAGTGACGCCGCGCCGCCGCGAACAATTCATCCAGCGCCTGCTGATCTTCCGCCCGCAACGCGCGCCGGTATCGCCGCCAGGAGGCGATCTCTTGCTGCACCATCTGCGTGAAGGTCGTCAGTGTCCGTCCCATGAACCTACCGGGACTCCAATACCGTCCGGGCGACCTCCCATACCTGGCCGGCCTCTCGGCCATTCGACTCTTCCTCAAGCCTGATAATCCCCTGGCCCGGCGCCTCGCCAACACGAATGACACGATCCGCCTGGCCACGGAGTTGGTCAATGAACCGATGACGTGAAGGCATGACCGCTGGGATCGGAGGGCAGAGACACACAAGCACATACCCCCGTTGGGCCATCCGACGCAGGTGCTGCATCATTCGACCAGCCAGCCGCGCGGCTTCCTGAGACGGTACGGCCTCATCGTAAAACGTTTCAAACAGCCCGGAGACAATGGCGATTCTGGACTGATACCGCGTCAGCGCCTCCTCCAGACAATCCGACACCAACCGCTCCATTTGATGACAGGTGAACGCGCGGGCGACGTGAACCAGAGAGAGAATCTTTCGGGGAGCCTGGCGATGCGCTCTGGCCACTCGCCCAATCACAAAGGGGTCGAACGTGTTGGCCCCGTCAAGGTACACCACCGGCTCTCCGGCCAACGCACGATCCGCAGCCGCATGCAACCCGAGTCGCAACACCAACGGATGGCCATGCAACACCATCAAGCTGTGATCGGTTTGAAAAGGGATCCGGGCATGACGCAGCGTCAGGAGCCATTCACTGGATGCATCGGTTCGTTCCCGACACGTCAGCGGATTATCCAGCCCATCAGGAAACAGCAATAGACTTGATGCAGTCGCCGGCATTTCCCTCTCCCTCTCCGTTACCCGCAACAGCCCGCGCTAAATACCTGCCGTTGTCGATAGGCATTCCAGCAGGTCGCACAAAGCTCCACGGTCGAATGGGTGGCGACATCGACACAGGCCATACGCTGCTCAACGAGCGCGCCACAGTCTGCACAGGACCCGCTCACAACACGATCGACATTACGCTCTTGAACGACCATGGGACACCACCTTTGTGTTAGGGCGCACGTTGCGATTACACACCGTCGACATATATTCCTGTTCGGACCTGCTCCCCACCAGATTGCGCCACAACCTGATCGGCAACGGCTCCGCTTTCGCATGCCCGAGTTCCCATCGCACTTCCCGAAGCTGCCCGTTCAGTGAATCAATCGTCCGTTCAAGAGAGACTAACCGCTCCGTCACTAGCGTTCGTCCGCTTGTCAGCATGGTCCCCTCCTTGGTTACAAATCAGTCTGTTGAAACTGCCCGCCAGCTTCGTTCTCGCTGCGCTCAGAGGCTCCACGTACGAACTGAGTACGCATCGCCCCTTCGCTGGCTGCGGCCTTGCTGAACAGCCAGTTTGAACAGCCTGAGAACAACACCGATTCCACACTCCTGACATCCCCTGTCATTTCTCATCCTCTGCTAAATCGCACAATGGCGAATCACGCCAATCAACAGTCCTTCGATATGGAAGTGATCGTTCGGCCCGACGATGATCGGTTGCATCGCCGCATTGGCCGGATGCAATTCGATGTGGGCATCTTTTTTGATATAGGTTTTGATCGTCGCTTCCTGATTCACCAGGGCGACGACCGTCTGCCCGTTGCGGGCATGTTCCTGTTTGCGCACGATCACCAGATCGCCGGGTAGGATGCCGTCATCTTTCATCGACTCCCCTTTCACGCGCAGCGCGAAGGTATCGCCCCCGCGCAGCATGCTCGGCGGAACGTCGATCAGATCGGATTGCGGCACGGGTTCAATCGGAGACCCGGCCGCCACGATTCCCGCCATGGGAATTTCCGCCCGGCGCTGAAGCTGCTCTAACGCCACACGCACCATGCCGGGAATGCGGCGCATCCCGGCTTCGTACCGCGCCACCGACACGCGGGTCGTGCTCAACGCTTCAGCCAATTGCTGCTGCGTCAGTCCTAATCCTTCTCGAATCCGCTTTAGATCGTTCGATTTCATGATGTAACCAATGGTTACACAGAAGAATCGCCGCTGTCAAGCGGGAAAATCGCCATGATTTCCTCAGAAATTCGAGCATCCTGTGCATAACTCCCGCGCCAATGGCAGTAATAGGCGTAGCTCGCCGCAGGATTTTAGGCTCTAATCCAGGATTGGATGATTTCCCAGACAAGTCGGCCGAAAGGCCCAATATCTAGTGGTAGTCCGGCGTCAGGATTCAATGACTAAAAACTAGGCAAGTTGTCAGTTGAATGGTGGATTCAAGCCCATCACGCAGCAAAGGCAACGTTGTGAACAGAGTTATCCACAGAAGCTGGGGAGATCGACTAGGAAGAGAAACGAGGGCGGAACAGTGCCGTCACTGACGCGAAATCAGATGCACCGAACCGGCTTTGAATGACGCTCGGACCGAGGCGCCGACGGTCAATCCAAGCTCTGTCAGCGCCGATCGCGTAATGACTGCGACGAGCGGAAACCCGCATTCGATCGTGACCCGCGCCAGGGCTCCGAGCGAGGCAATGGCGCCTACCGTTCCATGGAGATGATTCCGCGCACTGGTGAGCCCGGTACCCGCTGGTTCGAGCGTCACATCTTCGGCCCTGATACACACGAACACATCGGAGCCGACATTCTCGACGGCCACCGCCGTCAGAGAGATTTCCCCCACTCGCACCGTCGCCAGCCCTTCACGCGCATCAATCAGTTTCCCCTGCACCACCGTTTCAACACCGACGACACGCGCGACATCCGCGTTGGCCGGCCGACTGAACACTTCTTGCGGAGTTCCGATTTGTAGAATCGTCCCCTCATGCATCACAACCATAACATCGCCCAATGTCAGCGCTTCGGCCCAATCGTGCGTCACAATGATTGAGGGAAGCGCCAATTGCTTCAGGAGCCCTCTCAGCTCTCCACGCAATTGCGCCCGTGTCGGCGCATCCAACGCGGAGAGCGGTTCATCCAACAACAGCAACTGCGGCCTGGGGGCCACAGCGCGGGCCAGCGCCACCCGTTGCTGCTGTCCTCCGGACAGTTCACGCGGTTTGGCAGCTTCAAGCCCGGCTAGATGAAACAGCTCTACCATTTCCTGCACGCGCTGTATCCGATCGGCCGGCGCGAGATCGCTCAATCCATAAGCAATGTTCCCGGCTACGGAATAATTGGGGAACAGCGCATAGTCCTGCGCCATGTAGCCGATCTGCCGGTCCTGCGGCGAGACTTTGATGCGTGCGGCCGTATCCAGCCAGACTCTGGAGAGAAACTGAATCGTGCCTGCCTCAGGCCACTCCAGACCTGCAATCGAACGCAAGATCGTCGTCTTGCCGGACCCGGACGGCCCAAACAGGATCAATACGGTCGAGGACTCAACCGGATAACGAAAGCCAGCGCGAATGGGTTTTCTTCCGGGAAAGGTCTTCGTCACCTCGACGATTATTTCTGCGGCCATACCGCCCAGACCTTTCGATTCATGGCATAGACCAATAACAGGACGAAATAGGAAATCACGAGGAGAAACGCGGCGGTCTTTGCCGCCCCGGCGTAGTTCAGCGCCTGCACCTCATCGTAGATATCGATCGAAACGGTACGCGTCGCCCCTTCGATATTGCCGCCCACCATCAGCACCACCCCGAACTCTCCCAACGTATGAGCAAAACTCAAGACCGCGCCGGTAATAAGCCCCGCTGTCGACAACGGCAGGATGAGTTTGAAGAAGGTCTTCACCTTTGACAGCCCCAGGGTCCACGAGGCTTCGATCAATTTCCGATCGACCTGTTCGAACGCGGTGGCAAACGGCTGGACGGCAAACGGGAGGCTGTACAAGATCGACGCGAGGAGGAGACCTTCAAACGTGAACGGCAGCGGATGGCCGACAAGATCTGCATAGAACCGGCCGATCGGGCTATGCGGACCGATGGCCACGAGAATATAAAAACCCAGCACAGTCGGCGGCAGGACCAACGGCAAAGCCACAATCGATTCGACGACAAATTTCCATCGCCAGGTGGAATAGGCCAGCCAATAGGCAATCGGCAGTCCGATCACCAACAACGAGACGGCCGTGAGGCTTGCCAATTTGAAGGTGACCCAGATGGCCATCCAGTTCATCTGAAGGCGCGTCCTACTTGCATATGAACTGCATCCCCCAGCGCCGGCCAGTCACCTCTCCCTCCTGACCTTCCACGCTGGACATGCTGCCGTAGCCCTGCACTTCCCCTTCCTTCAGCACGACATAGCCGGACGGGCACTTCTTCTCCATCACCTTCAATGCCTCTTTCCGATGGGGCGAGCCCATCGGCCCGCCGCGCTCTTCCTTAAACAGATAGCTGACCACGCCGCTCGTCGCCGTTTCTTTGACCAGCGTGACGGCATCGGAACATCCGGCGCTTAGGCACAACAGTGTGACAACCAACGCCGCGTTGACCGCATTACCCCGGCAACATAAATCCATACCGCCTCATAATTTCCTGCCCCTGCGAGCCTTGCATGAATTCCAGGAAACGCCTGGCCGCTTCCTGATTCTTGGATTGTTTCAAAATCACCGCGCCCTGCTCCAGCGGAGGATAGGCCTCAACCGGAATTTCCCAGTATACGCCTTTCCCGCTCATGGCAGGCGCCACGGCCAGCGACAAGGCGATGACTCCGATCTCGCAAGCCCCGGATTCGATGAACTGCGCCGCCTGCGAGATATTCTCTCCCAAGATCAGCTTGTCTTTGACCGCTTCATAGACCTTGAACGATTCCATCGCCGCCACCGCAGCGCGACCATACGGAGCATGTTTGGGATTGGCAATCGCAATCTTCCTGATACCGGGTTCCCGCAGAACGTCGAACCCCTTGGACACATCCAGACGCGACGCGGTCCCTGCCCATAACACGATCCTTCCTACCGCGTATCGATAGAGCGATCCCGACACGGTGAGCCCGGCCTCCTCCAGCTTCCTGGGATACCCGATATCGGCGGAGAAGTAGAGATCGAAGGGCGCGCCGTTCTGAATCTGCGCGTAGAAGTTTCCGGACGACCCCAACGACAGCTTCACATGGTTGCCCGTGGTCTTTTCATACTCGACGACGAGTTCCTTGAACGCGAAATTCAGATCCGATGCCGCCGCAATCGTCATGTCCTCTGCGCCGACCAGGTGCACACCTGAGAGAACGAGCGCACAGATGATGGCAATGATTCGCAACATAGAGCCGGCTCCTCAAAAGAATATTTGATAATTAATGCGCACCGCATTTTCAATCAGCGTCCCCGCGCGCGCATCGAGCGGCACCGTCCCGGACGGGAACGTGGCCCCGACCGCCGGCAACGGCGCGCTACGCCCGATCGCAAATCCGCCCTGCCCCATCGCAACGTTGCTATAGGTCAGCATGATCTGGTGATCGTAGGTCCCGCTCAGAAACCAGTTCAACGAGACATCGACTTGTTTGATCAGATCTCCGCCCGACCGCGTATCCGGATCCCACCAGGCATAGCGGGCCGCCACTTCGACTTTCCGCGGGATCAGGTAATAGCCGGATTGCACGTACCACCCGGTCGTATTGCCGAACTGCCCCGGCGCAAACACCGTGCAAGCCCCCCCAATGACCGCCGTCTGCATACAGGGCAACTCCTTATTGTGCCGGATCACGTTTCTAAACCAGTATTCGGCCTGCAACGAGAAACCACGGTACTTGAAGGCATAGTCCAGCGTCCAGGTGGAAAAATCGACCACCCCCTGCCCCAACATCCGTCCGTTACCTAGCGCGGCGAGTTGGCGCCGGACACTGAGATTGGCCAGATCGATCCCGACAAAGGCGTTATTGGTGCTGGTGTCGATGGAGGGATTGTACGCATAGGCGCCCCCGACGACCATCTGCGGCGTTTCGGAATAGGCCATGTCTCCTTCGCCATATCCGGCCCGTCCCATCAGATTGGCCTGGAGCCGGGCGACATACATGAGCTGGCTCACGTTGCTGCGCAGGTTGGCATTCAGACTCCGCTGATTGGCCGGGCATCCGGCGGGAGAGGGAAAGGGATTGCCGCCGGTCTGCCCGCCGGGACACCCCGCCGTCGGTTCCTCACTGGAAAATTGCGCAAACCGGTTCACCAACGGGCCGGCGCCATTGAACACGCCCAGATAATAGGTCACCGGATACACTTCTTCGTCGTTCATGATCGTGATGCCGACGTCGCGCCGGTTCAGTCCGTTCGCCGTAAACGCATCCATCGCCAGCGCGCGATTCGCGAACTGCATCGACGCCGTTGAATTGATCTGCGACCGGTTGAAGTAGACCTTGTATTGACCGACCTGTACGTTCAACCAGGGAATGTGCGTGCTGGTGACATTCATGTCGAGCACAGACACCGCGCCGGGCGCTTGGGCATTCTCCGCCGTCTCTCCGGCAAGCTGAAGGTAATATCTGAAATCCGGGTTGAAGAGATGCCCCATGAAATAAATTCTGGCTGTTCTCAAACTAAAGGTGGACGCCTGGTCACTGGAGCGGGCCGCACGATAATCCCCAAAGACTCCCAACAGCTCAGGAAAGTTCTTCGAATCACCGGAATCCCGATAGGCCTCGTTGCGATAGCGCTGGGTAAATCGCGCGGCAAACCGTCCCCGGATTTTGAGAAAGAAATCATTGTCGTTCATGGAAAAGTTGAAGCCCCGGTCGTACCAGGCCTTGAAGCTGGGCTGCAGGAGATACGTTCGCTCCTGCGACTCCCTGGCCACATTGTCATACTCTTCCTGTGTAATCGTGCCCTGCTTGACCGCTCGCTGGAGCAGCAGCTTGGTGGCCGGATCCATACTTTCGACGAATACATAGCGCCCGTCTTTCTCGACAAGCTTGCCGGTATCCGCCGCCCACGCTGAACTCATGCACAGAGCCAGCAGGCTTATACCTCCAGCCAAGAACCATCGAATTCGATGAGACATGACAACGATCTCCTCAATAAGACCAGATGAAATGAGAAACAAAGATGATAGTTACGGTCCTGGAGAGATACTGATCTTGGGCGCGTTCAAGAACGCGCGATAGTCCAGCACCGGCATCCCCTGTTTGTCGGCAATCCAAAAGCGACCGGGCTCAAAATACAGCAGGTACTCGGCAGGCGGTGGCGGCGGGGTGGGATAGTTATAATCGTAGAGATCCGCCTTTCTTGTCGGAATCTGCACATGCACATAGTCAAGCGTGAGATAGAGATAGGGTTCACGGACCGCCACCCATCCGCCGACGACATCGCGGCGGACGCTGGGATTGAAACCCGGCGCCCGGAGTTCGAAATGCACGCGCTCCCCCGGTCCCGCAGCACGGAGTCCTTCCGAAAGGCGACCGACCAGCGCGTCTAATTCATCGGGGCGAAAGACAGGCTTCGGAACATTTTCTTCTGCAAACCAGCGCAATGGCACGCGCTGCTTGGGCCGGAATGAGAACCCCTGCAAAATGTCCCTCAACTCCGACGGCGTCAGTTGTACCGGGTGAGAATAGGCCGAGGTTTCAACTTCCTGTTGAAGCACAACAACCACACGAGCGTCTTCATGCACGACTTTGGTGGTATACGGCAGACGCGCACAGGAGGAGGACAAGCCCATGACAGCGACACAGAGAACCATCCGCCAATATATGAAAGCACGAGATTGATGACACATAGACTTCACTCCGTTGATATAAAAGAAGACGCCGCTGACGACGATCTGACCTCACCGCCAACTGAGAGAATAGGAACGCGCACCGGGGATTCAGGCGATTTCCCGGGTCCATACCCCAATCGTTTCAATACCGACTGCCCCTCCGGGCTCGTGACAAAACGCAAAAACTCCTCGCAGAGCGGACGATCCGGGCAGTACCGCTCCATCGAAATGGAATGCGGAATCGGCTTGTACAGACCGGTCGGAGCCGCGGCCACGATGCGCACGCGCTGCTGAACCCGTACCGCATCCTGACCGAACACAATGCCGACATCGGCCTGACCGCTCAGCATATGATCCAGAATCCCTGCCGGATCGTTGGCCAGATCGATGCGGGCTCCCTCCGCGCTGTTGAGTCCCAAAGCGGACAGCAGCCGACCGGTTTCCACACCCAGTCGCGTCTTCTGATCGGCAATCGCGATCCGCACTGTCGGCATCCTGCCCAAGGCCTCAAACGACTCCGGCGCCTCGCTCAGAGATTCCGGCGCCACCAGCACCAGCCGTTCCGTCGCATACAGGGCTTTCGCCTCCGGCAACAGATAGTATTTCTGCTCCATGCGGGTGATGACTTCATCGCCCCCAGGTGCCACAAGGTGCATAGGCCCTGAGCCGATGAAGGCTTTGCCTCGATTCTCCATTGCGGCGACAGTCCGACGAAGATCGAGGGACGTATCGACCGAGAGTTGAACCTGTACATCCGGATGGATTATCTCGAACGCCCGGCCGAGTTGCGTCATGGCCGCCTCCACAGACGGCGACGTGGCGATAACCAGCACTCGAGCCGCCTTTGCATCTCGAACCGGGCCTGGTACCGGCGCACAGCTCACGGTCACAGTGAGCGCGCCGGCCAACGCACAGACACCCATGGTCGCAACACTCATCCATCGAATGGTCATAAGATTCCTGCCCTCACCATTACAAAACCTGGAGTTTGCCCGTGTCCGTCGTGTCATACCCGCCGATGGCGGCAATCTCGGACCGGAAGGGACGGCTGGCCAATGTGTCGAAGAGATGCTGCAAGGAAGGATGGCTGGAGAGATAGGCTTTCGGCACCACCAGATCGTAGCGCGCCGACTGCAGTGGAATGAATTCGAGGCCGTAGGATTGTGCAGCGGATCTGATTCCCATCCCTACATCCGCCTGCCCTTCCGCGACCAGACGAGCGATATGGAGATGGGACGCCGCCATGCGATCGTACCCTTTCACCTGCGAACCGACGAAACCCGCGGCACGCAGCCGCTGATCGAGCAGCAGGCGCGCCCCGGCACCCTCTTCCCGATTGATCACCGTCACATCATCACGCACAAGATCGGCGATCGTTCGAACCTGCTTGGGATTGCCCGGACGTACGACCAATCCTTCTTCCCACGTCGCAAACGTAATCACCTCATAAGCACTCACCTTCAAGTGACGCCGGAGAAACGGCAAATTGCTTTCACCGGTTGAATCGTCTGTCAGATGAATGCCCGCCACATGCACTTCGCCCCGCTGCAAGGCCTGGAGTGCGGCGGTACTTCCCATCGTCCACCCGACCACCGCGGTCTGATCCTTCCGGCGTCGCAGGTGTTCCCCTGCGAGGAAAATCGCGGGATCGCATCCGGCGACGGCAATCTCCTGCTCAATCGCCTGCCGGTCGCGCGAGAGCCGCACCTGCACGACCGGTGTATCTGAACGCCCGCGTCGACTCGCTTCCTGCGATTCAAGAAATCCATCGGCCGCGACCGTATAATTCAACACTTCGCCGAGACCGGTCACAGGCCGAGCAAAAAACCGGCCGTTCACCTTCACCACCTTCATACGAGACAGCGGAGTCGTCGAAAGCGCCTGCTGTTGGATATCAATCAACCTGGCCTCAATCACCTCCCCGGCGGATTGCAGAGAGAACAGATCCTCAACCGATGTGTTCAGCACTCGCGCCAGCTGGAGTGCCACGACCGTGGTGGGGAGATACCGATTGGCTTCGATTGATGAAATGGCCTGGCGAGTCACATCTGCCCGCGCCGCCAACTCTCCCTGCGAGAGCCCTCTGGCAGTACGGACTTCCTTGAGTCGATTCAGAAAAGATGGCGGAACATTGGAGGACGACTTTCGTTGCACCATGAAAAAAATAGCAATTATGATTTACATATGTCAATCACAAAAGACATCTATAGATAATTTATAAGCCAAATAGTGATATTTAATAATTCATGAATGAATTCATCTCTACTTAATAAATATATTGTTGACAATGTAACTCCATTTACTATATTTAATTGCAATACAATCTTGATCGGATTTAAGTACTTTAATCATCCAACAGAACCGAGCTACGAGATGACCGGGATATCAACGCTTCGCACAGCCCTCATGTTCCTCTTCCTGATGGCACTGGCCCCCATCGCCCACTCGTTCGACTGGGTGCCGACTGATGAAGAGATCAAAAAGTATCGCCAAAGCTGGAACCCTCTCTCGCATGGACCGATTCTGCTTCAGTCAGTCGATACACAGCCCAAAGGGCAACTGTCCGTCCGTGAATTCTTCTTTTCACAAATCGGCGAGAGCAGCTTCGGAAACCGGCTTAGCTTTGCCACAGATAGCAAAAGCGGCCCAGTCCACCTCTATCAAATCTCGCCATCCGTCAATGCAGCCTACGGAGTTAGCAATCACGTCGAGGTGGGAGCCGCCCTGTCGATGAACGCCTTTTGGGCCAACCAGAATGGAGATCGCACTTCAGACACGAGCTTCGGCGACGTCTCACTCGTCATGAAATACCGTCCCATCATCCAGGATCCGGATAGCTGGCGCCCATCCATCACCCATTTCACCCAAGTGGTCCTTCCCACCAGCCGATGGACTGGTGCCGAACGTCCGCCCGGAGGGTTCTCTCCGCTCGGCCGCCTCCCAAGCACGCGATTCGGAGAATACGGCATTACCCAGGGCCTCATGGCACGCAAGAACTACGAACCCATCCGGATCAGCGCAGCCGTGTTCTATACGTACGCCGTCCCAGGGGAGAATGCCGGGAGGACCACCTACGCAGGGGACGTCATCAATACACGCCTCATCTTCGAGCATATCGTCGATCCCAAGAACGGGTTCGGCTACAACATCGAACTCAGTACATTGCACGGCACAACCTGGCGCGCCGACGGACACCAGATCAACTCCGGCCAGCTGAAGGGCTTCTCCATCGTCGGCGTCGAGCCGGCCCTCCAATGGAACTTCTCGCAAAACTGGATGGTCGGAGCAGGATGCTTGTTCACTGTCGCCGGACAAAATGCGATGAACGCGATTTATCCGAACGTGTCCGTGTTCTGGTTCTGGGATAAGAGCGGGAAGATCCTCATGCGGTAACCCCCCTGTCGTTCAGCGACCTAGCAGTGCTCTTCCTGCTGTGGTACCGTTGGCCATGACTTCGTCACCGCCCGGCTTCATCGCGCGCCTCTCCATCGGCAAAAAGCTCGCCGTCGCCTTCGGATTGATCCTGCTGCTGCTCATCGGCAGCTTTTCCGCCACGCTTGTCTATCTGTCCCGCGTCAACAGCTATGTCGATCGCCACCAGCGCATCACCATCCCCGGCGTCGTCACCGCCTCGGAAATGCTCCGTAATGTGGGCGAGATTGAAACCCGCATGCATCACGTCCGTGAACATCTCTCCGATACAGACCGGACTGCGGGATTCGAGGCCATTGCCGCTATTGAACGGCGCACCCTCGCAGCTCTCGACACCTATCAGGCGACCCACGCCGCCCGCACCCATCCCATCCTTTACGGCATGTTGGAACACCATGGCCGGATCGACCTGGCCGAACAGGAAGACCAGGCGATCGTCGCCATCGCCGATGGATTGACCTCGCTACGCGCGCAGCGGGAAGATCTGGCAACGGCGTTCGCCAATAAACTCAGTACCCCACCCGCCGCTGAAGCGACCTATGAGCACACAGCCTCGCGAACACAGGACGCCATCGCGTCCCTGATCGAAGTGCACCGAAAAATCGACGTGGAAATGAAGATCGAAGGGGATCGATTAGTCGATCAAGCCCGCACTATGGTGGCGGGGATTATCGGTGTACTCGGGCTGTTGATCGTGACGGTCTATGCGATCATGAAGCGACAGGTCGCCAATCCACTCCGGCGACTGGCAGCCACCGCCGACCGGGTCGCGCACCATGATCTTGCCGCCCAATTCGAGTCCTGGCCCAGTCGGGATGAAGTCGGCGCCCTCGCCGGTTCGCTTACCACGATGCTGACGAGCCTGCGGGACCACAGCACCGCGCTCATGCGAAAGACCAAGGAGCTGGAAGCCTTTACCTATTCAATCGCCCATGACCTAAAGGGCCCTTTGCGCGAAATCGAAGGGTTTTCCTCTCTGCTCGAAAAACAGTTCGCCGATTCGAACGACGCACAGCTCCAACATCACATCGGCATCATCCGCGCCTCGGCCCTGCGCCTGACCCACATGATCGACGCACTGTTGAAATACTCGCGCCTGGAACAACAGAACCTTCCCCGCCTTCGTTTCAACGTCATGGAGACGATCTCCAGCTTGCTGGTCGATCGCCAACAGCTCCTGACGGGCACCAAAGCGAAGATCACGGTCAACCTGCCCTACTCCGACCTCTATGGCGAGCCGGTCAGCGTGCGCCAGGCCATCACGAATCTCCTGGACAACGCGCTGAAGTTTTCCCGTCACACCGCGGCACCAGCCATCGCCATCGGCGGACAACAGACGCCAACGGAACGCATCCTCTGGATTCGCGACAACGGCATCGGCTTCGACATCGATCAGGCTGACAAGATTTTCGGCCTCTTCGAGCGACTCCACAGTCCCGGGGACTACGAAGGCACCGGCGTCGGCCTCGCCATCGTGAAACTCGTGATGGAGAAGCACGGCGGGAGAGTCTGGGCGGAATCCACACCCGGTCAAGGCAGCACGTTTTATCTGGCATTTCCTGAAAGCTCGGAAGCCGGTGGCCGTCAACCCTCAGCCTCGGAAACGAGGCATCGCTGAATGCTGATGGCTGAAAGCTGAAAGCTCACAACATGCGCACCCTCATCATCGACGACGAAGAATATGTCCGCCTGGTGCTCGAACAGGCCCTGCGTGAGGAAGGCTGCCGGGTCACTGCCGTGAAACAAGGGCAGGCCGGCATCGACGCCTTGCAAGCCGCACCGTTCGATTGCGTGATTACCGACCTGCGAATGCCCGGCATGGACGGCCGGGCGGTGCTGAAGTGGATCGCCGAACATCAGCCCGATGTCGATGTACTCATGCTGACCGGTCACGGCGACGTCAAAGATGCGGTCGATGCGATCAAGCACGGCGCGTGGGACTTCCTTATCAAGGAAACGCCCTTCGATGCCGGCGTGGTGAAAGCGGCGCTGACCAAGCTCAAAACCGTCCGTGCGTTGAGAAAAGAAAACATGGCTGCCCGCCACGGCGGTTTTACCAGGGACGTCATCGTGGAAGGGCCCAGCAAGACCTGGCAATCGCTCAAAACCCAGGTTGCCCAAGTAGCGCCCGCCAATGCGCCAGTCCTCATTCAGGGAGAGACCGGATCAGGCAAAGAAGTCGTTGCCCGACTCCTCCATGATCTCAGCCGGCGCGCCAATGGTCCGTTCCTCGCCATCAACTGCGGCGCCGTCAGCCGAGAATTGCTTGAGAGCGAGCTCTTCGGCCATGAAAAGGGATCGTTTACCGGTGCAACTGGAGCGAAAATCGGGCTGATCGCCGCGGCGGAAGGAGGGACACTGTTCCTCGATGAACTCGGCGAGATGCCCGGCCCGATGCAGGTCAGCCTGTTGCGGTTTCTTGATCGTAACGAATACCGTCCGGTCGGGAGCACTCGTACCCTGCATGCGGATGTCCGGATCGTCGGCGCCACGAATCAGGACATTCAGGAACTCGTCCACCAGGGCCGCTTCCGCGACGACCTCCTCTATCGCATCAATACCGTGACCCTCCGGGTGCCGCCGCTGCGCGAACGGACCGAGGATTTTCCGGCGCTGATCGACCACATTCTTCAGACGCTCCGAATCCCCGGCGCCGCCAAACGAACCATCGCGCAAGACGCATTGCAGCGCCTGACCACCTATGCCTGGCCTGGAAATGTGCGCGAACTCCGGAATGTCATCGAACGGATCATCTTGATGGGCACAGGAACCGGACCAATTTCCCACGCTGAAGTCGAGACTGTGCTGCCGAAGTCCACAGGCGCTCCCCGGACCGACGATCCCGCAGAACTGACGCTGAATGAAATCGAACGGCGACACATTCTGCGCGTGCTCGATGCGAGCGGAGGCAATAAAACATCCGCCGCCAAGACCTTGGACATCGATTACAAAACGCTGCTGGCCAAGCTGAAGAAATTTACCATCGACGAATAGCTTCCCCCGCACAGCTCCGGTGATCCGCGAAGCAATCCAAATCATCAAATCCCTTGGCAAGTAGCCGATCGCTCCTTATGATGCCAGAGAGCCCGGGAGATCTCATGGCGCAGCCACATGCACAGCCTAAACGCATCATCGACCTGCGAAAGCACGCACGCATACTCCTGCCCGCAGGCGCGCTCTTTTCATTCAGGCGCCTTGTCGTACCGGTCCAGTTAGGCGAGGAAGCCGAAGGCGAGGGCGCCATGGTCGATCTCTCCATCGGAGGCTGCCGACTCTTGAGCGAAGTGCCGCTCAACATCGGCCAGGAATACAATCTGATCCTTCAGATCTCAACGGAGCGGCCGCCGATCCCCGTAGACGCCGCCGTTGTCCGCTGGACCGATGACTCCATGTACGGACTCAAATTCATCTCCATCGCCCCGCACGACGAATCGCAGATCAGGGACCTGCTCCTCGACATACGTCGCACTGCGGCATAATGTCGACCGGTCTGTTTGCCGATCGATCGGTTGGATCGGCCAGGCTAACCCGCGGGTCGATACCGGGCAAGATACTCGTGCGCCAACGTGCGTAAGTCAGGCACCAGGGCGTCAGACAAGACGACGACATCCTGATGCAATCCCTCCAAACACACCGTCGCCATCAGCTTCAGATCCGGCTCAATACTGAACCCCGTATCAAGACTACTCTCTGAATAGGAGACGCAGACATGCCAGGGATTGGCGATGCGTTTTTTGAAGTAGAGACGGGCCAGCCAATCTCCGATCAACCGCGGGTAGACGAGTGAGCGGGTATAGAACCACACTTGGGGTACCCGCTGAATCGTCCCATCCGGCGTCCGATGCCCCTCGCACGACCAGAACGGCGGGCACACCCGGAGGCAATTGAACCCGAAGACCAATTCTGCCACCTTCGGTTCGACCGGATACCGATCTCCCTCCGATGACATCTGCACCGGCGCATGCGTACACCCGGGCCCACACAGACACGGGCACACCTCCGAGGATGAGCACGCACACGGCATGCGGCACCCTTCGCAGGGCCGCATTTCCCGGTAAGACGGTTGTGCCAGCAGGACCTCCAAATCCCTGAGGCGGGATTCGGTTTCCCGCGCATCCAGATGAGGGCGATACAGCTTCATCGGCTTCTTATCGGAACATCCTGCCTCAACTTTACGGTAGAACATCTCGCCAACGGAGCTCTACCGCGCCGCATAGATGCGACATCGCAAGCAGTCGACTGAATGCCCTGACCACCGGCCGGAATCCGACATTTGTCCTTTTCACTCGGATACCTTTTCAAACCGTTCGACAATCGACCTCTGTCTAGCGGACAATGGGACCACCCCACCGCCTTAGTTCCACAGACCAGGAGCGCACAAGCTATGAACCGACCAGACGTCTCAGGAGAGCAGCAGGCACAGGAACAGTTCGGCACGGCCGGACGGGCCGCAGCATTTCAGGCACAACAAGTCCTGGACCATTTAAATAACCCGATGCAGCAGTTCATCGCACGGCAGGAGATGGCTTTTATCGCCACGGCGAACGCCACTGGCGCATGCGATTGTTCTTTTCGTGCCGGCACCAGAGGATTTGTCGTCGTGCTGGACGAGAAGACCCTGGTCTATCCGGAATATCGGGGCAACGGCGTGCTCGCCAGTGTAGGGAATATCCTGGAGAACCCCCACATCGGCATGATCTTTCTCGACTACTATCTGACGACCATGGGCCTCCACGTCAACGGGAAGGCTCAGGTCCTGACTCCGGGTGAGATGGAAGGTATGCCGCATCTCCCCGCAAGCATTCTCGAAGCCATGCAGGTCAAAGGCGGTCGGAGACCGGAAGCCTGGATCCTGGTGAACGTCGAAGAAGCCTATGTCCATTGCTCCAAACATGTGCCCCTGATGAAGCGCTTGGATAAGCACATCGCCTGGGGCAGTGACGACGAGTTCGTCAAAGGCGGTGATTTCTTCAGGACCAAGCAGGCTCCGTGACAAGCCTGCTGCTCATACCATTCGGACAACAAAGTCTCCGCCATCTCATCCGTCAGGCATGGTGATCAATCTCCGAGACGCAGGGGATCAGGCAATGATCCCCTGCGCTGGTAGAGACTACTTCTTCTCGACGATATCAGTCTTCATCGGACCGAGCACGCCCAACAATTCATCCTTCTCCGTCTTCCCGACTTTGTGATGATCCAGGGCTGCCACCAGATCTTCGACCAGCGCACCAAAGGCCGCATCAGTCACACCCATCCCGGCGTGCGTCTGCTTCATGGTACGGCCGGTGTACTTGCAAGGCCCGCCACTCGCTCCGCAAATCTGATCAACGAGATGCGCCTTGAGCTTCGTGAGATCCGTGCTCGCGAAGTATCCGTTGATCCGCTTATCGCCGCCCACATTTCCCACGAACGTCTCCACTACCGCCGTGATCGCGCCCTTGCCGCCTAAACGGTCATATAGAGATTTACCTTGAGCTTGGGGCCCCGCGCATGCCGACCCCGCCATCAACACCACACTCAAGACAGCCATACTCACCACGCTCTGCATCTTCATCGCACACCTCCTGTATTGATTAATAAATAGGGCTTATCGCCCCTCGCCGCCACTCACGAACACATCCCATCGACGCTGCAGCTCCATCTCTCCTCCCGGAACAAAGTCCGGACAATCAAGCCGCAACTGCCCCTCCCCCAACGGCTTGTTCACCAACCCGCAATGGTGCGGTTTCGCGGTATCGGTATGGACATAGGGCTGAAAATAGGTGCAGCCGGCGCACATCCGCGCGACCGAGATCACTCCCTGCGCCTGCAATGAGTGAATCACTTTGGTCAGACCTCGCAAAAAGACGGCCTGTTCGTCCGGCGTGAGACTGTTGACCCCGGCCTCGATGACTTCCGTCCATCCCCTCGTCTCCAGAACCTCGCGTCGCCCTGCGGCTGTCAGCGTCAAGACGAGCGCCCGCTGGTCTTTTTCCGAACGCTGCTTCTTGACCAGTTGCTTTTCGACAAGCGTCATCACCGCATCGCTGACCGTGGCCGCCGTCAGACACAATGCACCGGCGACGTCGTTCAACCGGACAGACTCCGCAGATCGCTCGGCAAGGAAAGCGAGAATCTGGCCCTGTGTCGGAGTGAGCTTTCGCTCGGTGCCACCTTCCCAGGCCTGACTGCGCAAGGCCACGGCGATTTTTCCCAGGCCGACGGTAATGTGACCGACGATTGTTTTCTCTCCCTGGATGGGCAACCGTTTCCCCATGGGGCACTCCTTTATGCAGACAAGGGCACAATGAATCCGCCGGTTTGCCGGAACTCGGCCTGCTGATGCTCCGTAAACATGACCAGAGGCTCCTGGTGGCAGAACCGGCATTCCTCTGCCGTCACCGCGATCGCCGTGAACCCCTGCGCCGCCATATATTCATTCGCCAATCGAAGCGCCGTCGCCTGATCTCCGGTCATCACGTCGAAGTGCAGCATCTTTCCCGGCACCTCCACCCACGTATCGAATACCTTCACTGCATCCATCGCTGACTCCTTTCCACGATATATTGCGCACGCGCTTAATTAAGGACTCCTTAATATATAACAAAGGAGTACTACCGAATGCAAGATTCCATTTCAGTGCGGTGAGGGACGTACGACGCGGTCGGCCGGCAACGCGCGAGATCGTTCCAATGAAGGCAAATCTGGCAGGGATGTAACAACCATCGCCCAATAGATCCGGCCCCGTTTCTCGGCCGAATCGTTGAGACCAGGCGACTGCTCGAAGAGTAAGGAGGATCGAGCGCACGCCCAGGCAGAACCCAGCGGCGACTTCAACCGGGAAGCCGCTGCCGGACAATCAAACTATGACGACTTCTGCTTGGCACGCGCTAAGGCCAACGCCATGGCCATCGTCCCACCGGGGAGCGGCTGCCGATCCACCGGACGTTGAGCCAATGGCTGGCGGCGCCCCTGCGATTCACGTGACGCCCCTGCGCCGCCCTCTACTTGTGGCGGACGAGAGGCGGAGTTGCTCCCGGGCGCGTCGTCAAGACGCATCGTCAAAGAAATGCGCTGGCGCTTCACATCGACATCCATCACCTTCACCTTGACGATCTGACCGGGCTTCACCACCTCGTGCGGATCTTTGACGAATTTGTTCGCCAAGGCCGACACGTGCACGAGACCGTCCTGATGGACCCCGATATCGACGAACGCACCGAAGGCGGCGACATTCGTCACGACCCCTTCCAGGATTAGCCCCGGCTGCAGATCGGCCAGCGACTCAATCCCCTCCTCGAAAGTGGCTGTCTTGAATTCAGGACGCGGATCGCGACCGGGCTTTTCCAGTTCCGTCAGAATATCGCGCACGGTCGGCACGCCGAATTTCTCATCGGTAAAGTCAGCCGGCGACAACCCTTTCAGCAATGCCGGCTGTCCCATCACATCCGTAATGCCTTTGCCAACACGCGCGAGAATACGCTCGACGACCGGATAGGCCTCAGGATGGACCGACGAGCGATCCAAGGGATTGTCGCCGTCATTAATCCGCAAGAATCCCGCCGCTTGCTCGAAGGTCTTTTCGCCCAGCCGCGGCACCTTCCGCATCGTCATGCGACTCCGGAACGGCCCGTTGGCATCACGGTATTCGACGATGTGCTTCGCCAGTAATTGGTTTAGACCGGACACACGCGCCAGCAGAGGGACCGACGCCGTATTCACATCGACACCCACCGCATTCACGCAATCTTCCACCGTCGCATCAAGGGAGCGCGCCAGCAAGTGCTGATTGACATCATGCTGATACTGACCAACGCCGATCGCTTTCGGCTCGATCTTCACCAATTCGGCCAGGGGATCCTGCAGGCGCCTGGCGATCGACACGGCTCCCCGCAAACTCACGTCTAACTCAGGAAACTCCGCCGCCGCGAATGCGGAGGCCGAATAGACCGACGCCCCGGCTTCACTGACGACAATCTTGGCCAGTTTCTGCTCAGGCTTTTTCGTGGCAATCAGTTTCACCAGCTCCGTCGCCAGCTTGTCGGACTCGCGGCTGGCCGTGCCGTTCCCGATCGAGATGAGTTCCACGCCATGCTGAAGCACCAGTCGCCCCAAGGTGGCCAACGACTCCTGCCACTCATTGCGCGGCTGATGCGGATAGATCGTCGCGGTCTCCAAGAGTTTTCCCGTGGCGTCCACAACCGCCACCTTGCAGCCGGTACGGAGCCCCGGATCGAGACCGAGCACAGCCTTCGGACCGGCGGGGGCCGCCAAGAGCAGTTCATGCAGATTGCGGCCGAAGATCCGGATCGCCTCCGCTTCCGCCGCCTCGCGCAACTGGAGCAATAATTCAGTGCTGAGATGCAGATGAATTTTCACACGCCAGGCCCAGCGACAGACATCGGCCAGCCACTTGTCGGCAGGCCGCCCGCGGTCCGCGATCCCGACATGCGCCGCAATCATCGCAGCACAGGGATGCGGCACCACCGCCTCCAACTGCTCACCGAGCCCCAGCTCAACCTTCAAGACGCCTAACCCCCAGCCGCGGAACAGGGCGAGCGCACGATGGGATGGAATCGTACGGATTGTCTCGGAATAGGCATAGTAGTCGCGAAACTTTTCTTCCTCCGCTGCTTCCTTCCCCTTCACGACAGTCGAAGTGACATACCCCTGATCCCAGAGCCTGGCCCGAAGCGCCGCCAGCAAGTCGGCGGTCTCCGCAAAACGCTCGACCAGAATGTCACGGGCCCCTTCGAGCGCCGTTTTCGCATCGGGCACGTTGATCGCCTCGACTCCGTCAGCGGCCGGTTTGACGACCACATACTTGGCGGCTTCCTGTTCGGGATCCAGCATGGGATTGGACAACAGGACATCAGCCAACGGCTCCAGGCCCGCCTCGCGGGCGATCTGTGCGCGGGTGCGACGCTTGGGTTTGTACGGCAGATACAAGTCTTCGAGCGCCTGCTTGGTCACGGCCGACTCTATCGCCCCGCGCAGTTCCGTCGTCAGCTTCCCCTGCTCCTCGATGGACCCGAGGATCGCCGCACGCCGCTCCTCCAACTCGCGCAGATAGCGCAACCGTTCTTCCAATGTGCGGAGATGCGTGTCGTCCAAATTCCCCGTGGCTTCTTTTCGGTAGCGCGCCACGAACGGCACAGTCGAACCTTCATCGAGCAAGGCAACGGCTGCCGCCACCTGATGCGGCCCCACACTGAGTTCAGTCGCAATGAGGCGAACGATCTTTTCCTGAGCTGAATCCGACACAACGACCTTGGATGAAGAAGCCATAGAAATATACGCCGGCGCTTTCTGGAATCGCTCTGATTGAGAGGCCCCTCGGGCCTCAATCACGCGCGCATTCCTCTGTCTGATGGTGGATGAAGAATCGAGTGTATGGAACTACTGCGTATCCTGTCAGTCTCACAAACCGGCCCCTACGTTCCTGATCACCGGTCAAGGCCGGCCGCGAATCTATCAGATGCCTCCCCTTGCGGCAACTCACCATAGACTCCCCTCCGGCAAGCCCTGGATCCCGCTTACACGCTAGATCTCTGCGCCCCATCTCCGCTACACTCGCCCGAAAGAAAACCTGTCAGGGGAATCGCATGCTCACGTACTATCAAGTGCTCGAACTTCCGTCGACGGCCACCAGCGAAGACATCAAGAAAGCCTGGCACGAACAACTACAAGTATGGCATCCGGATCGATTTACCCATGCGCCTGGGCTGCAGCGCAAAGCCGAAGCCCGCACGACCTTGATCAATCAGGCGTATCAAACGCTCAACGATCCGACCGCTCGCCAGCGCTACGATGCGACGACCGGTTCTACAGCCAGTTCCCCGCCGGTTCGTCCGCACACGACGGCCTCTCCAACACCGCCACCGCGCCCGACGACGTCCGCGGCCCCGCAACCGCCGCCCCCCAGATCGCGCAACGAACAGCGCGGGCCACACCTGCCGATCATGCTGTCACGAAAGAATCAGCCCAAGATCGCAGTGCCCGCGATCCGTATCCTCGTCGATTCCCGTGAGCACATGCCCTACATCTTCTCCGGCCTGAGCAGAATTGCCGGCACCACCCGCCAAACCCTGCAAGGGGGCGACTATGCCATTGCCGAAGCACCGGACATCTTTCGTGTCGAACGCAAACGGGCGGAGGAACTCAATACGATCTTCTCCAACCCCTCGGAAAACCGGCAGCGGTTCATGCGCGAGCTGGAACCGCTCCTCAAAATCCCCCATCGTTTCCTGGTGATCGAAGGCGCGCTCTTTCAACGCCTCGCCAGCGGACGCCTGGGCCAGTATCACAAGAACGGATTATTGGATTTTCTGGATGCGCTGACCGCGCGCTTCGGGCTGCAGATTATTTATGCGGAGCATCGAGACGAGGCGGAAGAGCGCGTCGCCAACCTCGCGACGTTGCACTATGCCTATTACTACGCTGAGCAGGAAGGGCTCGGACGCTACCTGGCCGACAACGACGTCTAACAGGAGCCATATCTCTGACTTATCGGCACCCCTCGAATCCCGTTTGTCTCAACGCCTCGTAGATCACCACCGACACCGCGTTCGAGAGATTCAAACTACGGCTGTCAGGCCTCATCGGCACACGAATGCGCTGAGCCTCAGGGACCGCCTCGATGAGTTCGACCGGCAACCCCCGGGTTTCAGGGCCGAAGAGAAAGACATCCCCTGGCGCATAGGCGTTGAGGTCATAGCGGCGCGTCCCTTTAGTCGACGCCGCAAAGATCCGGCGATCTACGAACTGCTCCGCACAGGCCGTCCAATTATCATGCACGGTGAGCGAGGCGAATTCGTGATAGTCCAACCCGGCGCGCAATAATTGCTTGTCCTCCAGCGAAAAACCGAGCGGCTTCACCAGATGCAGACGAACCCCCGTGTTCGCACAGAGCCGAATAATATTGCCGGTGTTGGGAGGAATTTCAGGCTGATAGAGGATGAGGTCGAACATGAGGCGCGTGACCGGCCAATCAGAAGTGACGATAGGAGCAGTCTACCACGACTGCCCCGATGACCAGCACCACTTTTCTAGGCTCAGCGAAGGAATCAGAGCCATGAGAGTCATCACGCCGCATACCCTTTTGGATTGGTACTTTGCCAGCGCCAGGCATCGGCACACATCACATCCAGTCCCCGTTCGGCGCGCCAGCCCAATTGCGCCAGCGCCTGTTTCGGATCGGCATAGCAGGACGCGATGTCGCCGGGCCGCCGGGCTGCCACCTGATAGGGAACCGGTTTTCCGCTGGCTCGCTCAAACGCCCGCACAATTTCCAGCACGCTATACCCGTTCCCCGTTCCCAAATTCACCGTCAAACACTCCGTCATCTGTTTCGATCGCTCCAGCGCCTGCAACGCCTTGAGATGGCCGAGCGCCAAATCCACCACATGAATGTAGTCTCGAACACCCGTCCCGTCCGGAGTGGGATAGTCGCCGCCCCACACATTGAGACTCGCCCGACGCCCCACAGCGACCTGCGCCACAAAAGGCAGCAGGTTATTCGGTACACCCCGGGGATCTTCTCCGATCAACCCGCTGGCATGCGCGCCCACCGGGTTGAAGTACCGTAAAATGCAGAGTCGCCAGGAAGCATCGCTTTTCTGCAGATCGCGCAGGATTTCCTCCACCATGAGTTTCGACCGGCCATACGGATTGGTCGCCGAGAGCGGATGATCCTCCGTCAACGGCAACCGTTGCGGATCACCATAGACAGTGGCAGACGAGCTGAACACCAGCTGCTTCACGCCGCACTCACCCATCGCCTCCAGCAAGCGCAAGGTACCGACCACGTTATTGTCGTAGTAGGACAGCGGCTGTTCCACCGATTCGCCCACCGCCTTCAGACCCGCGAAGTGAATCACCGCGGTGGCCTTGCTCGTGCGCAACGCGGCAACCAGAGCTGCACGATCGCGGCAGTCGCCGCGGACCAGCGGGACAGGCTTTCCCGTGATGCGCTGCACGCGGGCCAAGGCCTCAGGGTGGCTGTTACTGAAATTATCGAAGACGGTGACCTCAAATCCGGCTTGCAGCAACTCGACACAGGTATGCGATCCGATATACCCCGCACCGCCAGTCACCAGAATCATTGCCCGCCCTCCCTTCATGTCATCCTGTCATCGTCATCACACCGGCTCACAGGTCCCCCACAGTCCACGGACGCGGCCACGGTCTCAAACAGCATCCCCTGCGATTCATAAGTACCAGCGCATGGCGCATGGCCCGTGACCAGCTTATCAAACTGGGAACCAGGGTCAAACGATGCGTGCCATCCTGCGCCACCACCCACTCCCCATCCACCCCGTCAAAGCGGATGAAGACACCACCGTATGACTACGGCGCGAAGGAAGGTGAATCCCTTTCAATCTCACGGTCTCTCATAAGCCGGGTCGTTTCGATCCTGTCACCCACAGTGGCGCATTTCAGATTCCCAGTGTATCTTGAACCATCGATCCCCAGCATCGAGGAGCAGGATGTTCGGAAACAGCGCGGTCGTATTGCACAATTCTCAAACATTCCCCCTGCTCCGATACCGATACGGGATCGTACTTCGGATTGTCTGGTTCACGGCGATCCTCGCGACTACCACTGCCTCATGGGCACGGGACCCACAACAGGTGGCTCCAGAACGCCTGGCGGAACAAGCCAAAGCGGTCTGGGACAGCGGCGCGATTGCACAGGCACTCGATCTGCTCGAAGAAGGAATTCATCTCCACCCTGAGGCGCTGACGCTCCATAAATTGCGCGGGGACATCCTCGCCACCGCCCGTGGCCCTCAGGAAGCGGTGCAGGCCTACGAAACCGCCCTCGCCCAACAACCGACCGCCTTGGATGTCCGCTGGGCTAAATGGAGTGTGTTGATGCGCTGGGGGCAGGCGGAGGAATCGCTGGCTGAGCTGCAGCGCATTAGAAACATCGCCCCCCAGAATCCACTCGTGCATCTGCGCCTCGCTCAGGAACTCCGTAAGCTCGACCGCCTGGAGGATTCGCTGAAGTCCTATCAAAAAGCGGTGGCTCTTGCACCAGAGCTACTCGGCTGGAGGCTCGCGATGGCTCGAGCGCGCTTCGACATTCTGGACTATCGCGGGGCCGATGCCGATGTACAGTACGTCCTCAACAATGTGCCCCCGGGCTCTCCGCTGGAGCTCCCGGCCAAGAACCAACTCGCCCAGCATTACGAGTCGATGGAGCGGGGCCGCCGCTTTACCCCTGCCCTCACGCCGGATGCGACCGAGAAACAGCTGAAAGAATGGGCCGCGATTCGCGCCGACGCCTGGAGACTGTTTTCGGCTGGCCGCTTCCAAGACGCCGAACCGATCTACCGGCGGATCATGACCCTCAATCCCAGAGACACGCTGGCGACCCATCAATTGGGACTGACCCTCATGCAACTCGGCCGGTGCAAAGAAGCCTTGGCCATCTTCGGCAGCGTGCTCAATATGAATCCCAGTGAGGATGACTATGCCGATACGGTGTTTCGCATGGGCGTCTGTCTCGTGGAACTTGAGCAGTGGGAAGACGCATTTGTGCATTTTCAAACGCTCTATGACACCGCCGTGGAGTTTGAACAGAACAACAAAGAAGTCCAACTGCCGGCCGGCACCCGGGTGCTCGCGAAAGACAAACTGGCCCGCTGGCTCGACAAAATTCGTCCGCATGTCCCCGAACTAGCCCGGATGAAAGCGGAGGAAGCGGCGGTGGCTTCCCCTCCTCCCGGTGAAAAATCCCTGTCTACGTCGCTGGCAGAAGAAGCGCTGTTTGAAAAAGCTCTGGAACGGCTGAAACCGCAGAAGGCGTTAGACCCGCAGGCCTCGCTCATGGGCCGGGATGCCGACTTCAGCTGGTTTCGCTTTGTCATTCCGGCTGGCAAGGTCATCCGTGACGATTTTCCAACCGGCGCACACGAATTCATTCCGCTCAATCCGAATGACACCTTCCCCCCCACACAACCCGAGATCTACCTGGTGTTCGGGCTCGTATCGGCATCGTACGATGCCATCCCGCTCTCCGCTCACTGTTTTCTGGAGATCGCTGAGGTCCGCGGCGAGGCGACGCCCATCGCCCAAGACCAGGTCATGATGGCCATGAATGACCAGTCTGGCTACTTCCGCCTCCCTGCCCCAAAGATAGGCTGGACACCAGGTCTCTATCGCTGCGGTTTATTCGCGGGTGAACACACCTCCGCCTATACGCAGGCTGACGAGGTGCGGTTCAGAATACTCCTGCCGACCCCGTCCAACTAGAAAAGCATCTCCTCGGCAGGCTCTCGCTGACCGCACAGCCGGTTAAAACAAGACCAGTCTATTGTAGATCAGACAGCGCCCGTACGACCCGAGTCAGCATGAACCGAGGAGGAGCGAATGATGCGAGGATCTAGGGAATCGTTCGACTCTGTTCGTTGGAGAAGGGACTTTCGTTCCCGTTGGCATCGTAGGCCGACACTGCAAAGAAATACGTCACACCCTTCGTCAGATTCGTCATCTGATAGGTCGTGGTGGAAGCCGACAGGGTGGCAATCGGACTTCCGTAGGTGCCCGCGGTTGTCGAACGATAAATCTTGTACCCGGCCAGGTCCGATACGGCGACCGGATCCCATTGAAACGTCAACGACGCTGTGGCGGCAGGAGCCTGCGCAGCCGGAGGCACACTCTCGCCCCCTCCCCCGCCGGTACACCCACCAAGCGCCACCCCGACTGCCACACCTATCACCAAGCCGAACAATGCACGTGCCACTGGCTGACTCCCTCATTCATTCGACCGCAAGCAAGCCAAATTTACCGTCTCGCCAAACAAGACGCAAGGACAGTGCCGAGGATGTCCACACTCAGCCAGCGAGAGTTCCTCCCGGCATAGCGCACTTCTACCAACTAGTTTTGTGACAACTCTGACCCGACGATATTTTCCCGGCTGCGTGATCACTGGTTGTCCCGGCCATCAGCAGAGCCCTCTTTTGTACAGTAATCGCCCGAGCCATACCATGCTCCCCCGCAATTCCAAAGACTTCAAAGGGAACTGATCCGGCCCTATCAGGCATATCCTTTGCGGTGTACCAAGCCGCCCTCTGACAGAGGCCCATATTGCATCACGTCGTCGATTAAGGCACCCTTCGCCTGATCTCGTCGCTCTAAGAAGATCACGGTATGGCACCCACACAGTCCACGCTGGTCCCTCCCCAAGTCCGTTGTCCCTGCGGACTTCTGCTGTCAGGCCTTTTCTTTTTCACCACAGCACTTGGGACAACCGGTCTTGCAGAAAGCGACGGATCGATTCCGGCTCTTGCCCCGACCCCGCTATTCACAACGGCCCCTCCGCAGCGGTCCGCACCGTTGGCCCAGGCAAGCACCCCTCGCAAAGCCAGGGGACGCTGGGTTCGGGATCAGCGTTCCGTCAACATCACCGCAGACGCGCTCCGTGCCCTCAATCCGATCAGTCCGGCACAACACACCGAATTCGCGATCGACCTTTTTTCAGCCGGCACACAACTAGCCGATCTCAGCCCGGGAAACGACCCACGGAGAACGCTCCACCACCAAACATGGACCGGACGGTTGAAGCAGGATCCGGACAGTGATGTGACGCTTGTCATGAAGGGCGCGGCTGTCGCGGGAACGATCCGAAAGGGCCGCACAATCTATGAGATCAAGCCCAGCGCTGACGGCACTCATGACGTGACAGAAATCGACAGCGAGTTGCTTCCCAGCGACCACCATCCGGTCTCAGTGGGTGCCGACGAATTGGCAGCAGGTGATGTGGCCGCCGGCATGGCCGCGCCCACACTTCCCCCTGCTGCAGCCGCAGACAGCAGCACAGTGATCGATGTACTGGCGGTCTACACCACAACCGCGAAGAACGCGAATGGCGGACAAAACGGCATTGAAGCCCTGATTGTCCTCGGTATTTCTCTGGCGAACACCGCCTTCACCAACAGTCAGATCAACACCCAATTCCGGCTCGTCCATACCGCTGAAATCGCGTATCCTGAATCCGGCAACTACAACACGGATTTGAGTCGCCTGCGAAATGCGACGGATGGATTCCTGGATGACGTGCATACTTTGCGGAACACCCACAAGGCGGATCTGGTCACGCTGATTGAGGACAATATCGGAGATGCCTGCGGGGTCGCCTACGTCATGGATTCGGTGAATGCCAGTTTTGCCGGTTGGGCCTTCAGCGTAGCCGAAGATGCCTGCATCTCCGGCTACACCCTCGCCCATGAATTGGGCCATAACATGGGCTCCATGCACGACCGCGCCGAAGGAGGCACGGGCGCCTACCCCTACTCATTCGGGCACAAAGAAGCAGGCAAGTTTCGGACGATTATGGCCTATCCCTGCAGTCCCTCCTGCCCGCGCATCAATCATTTCTCAAACCCCAATGTCAGCTATCAAGGAAGCTGGGTGACCGGCGTAGACCACAATACGAGCCCTGCCACATCGGCGGACAACGCCAGAGCCTTTACCAATGCCTTGAACACCGTAGCGAATTTCCGCAACAGCGGCGACACGACCGCTCCCCCGGCCCCTGCCAATTTTCGGATCATCAGCCCGTAGCCATATGAGAAGGAGTCTGTTTCGTGCGTAATCGAATCACCTGTCGCGGACTTCTTCGTGTCGGGCTGACGGCACTTCTCCTCTGCACCCTCGGCATGGCTCCCCGTCCTTCCTCCGAAACGCACCTGTGGGAATTGGTCTCCGCACCCTCGTCTCCCGATCAACGCCAAACGCCCCGCCAACCCTGGATCATCCTGGAACAGAAAATCCGCCTACACCAAACGGTCCTGGATGCGCTCCGTGATCCCGAACATCCCGTTCCTTCAGGAGTCGTCCTTGACCTGACCAGCGAGACCAGTCACGAGATGGTCATTGATTCCAGGACTCCGGGCGCGCTTTCAACAATAATCATTCAGGGCCACTTCCCAAAAGCCGCCTATTCAGACATCACCCTCGTCATCAAAGACAGGTCGATCGCCGGCACCATCCGCATGGACAAACGGGTGTTCAGAATCCAATCCATCGGGAATGACGAGCACCTCCTCGTTGAACTTGCCCCTGAAAAACTCCCGCACGACTAAAGCCATTCCCTCATAGCAGGCAGAGCCAGAGGGCGCGGGCGGCCCGCCTCAAGAATCGTTCATGACCGGCTGATGGATGGACTACGCTGCAACGAGGGGGTCGAGATGGCCGCGGATCGCCTGGGCCAAGACGTGATAGTGCTCCGAGAGCATCAGAAAGTGCCGCCGTCGAATATCCTCTTCTGCCCGCGCGCCGGCCCGACCATAGGTCCGCGCCGCGCTCTCATACACCGATGCCAATGACCAGCGAATCGGCGCCTGGCGCATCCGGCGTTTGGCGACACACTCATGCAGCGGTAGCCGGGCGACCGTGTCCAGCAATGCTTGCGCCCGATGCAAGCCGGTATGGGCCGCCATAACCGTCTCACATCCCTGCCGGGCGATGGCCTTCCGCTCGGCCGGATGCGCGCGATAATAATCGGTGATCTCGATGATCTGATCGACGTTCCCCTTCTCATACAGCGCGCAATGCGTCCGATCCTGGAACAAGTCGCTGAAACCGCTTCCCACACGCTCCGTCAGAAGCAACGCGCCGCAGGCCATGGCCTGGAACGTCCTAAAGTTCACGTCGTTCGCCACGGATTGATTCAAGACCATCATCGATCGGTTGAAGATCTGATCGTACGGCCCTGACTGCACGACAATCGAATACTGAGCCTGTAGGCGCTGGATCAGGTCGACGCGATCGGGATTTCTGGCGGCATCGAGTGTGCCGATGAACGACAGCGGAATCTCTCTGGCTAATCCAAGATCCCGCTCGTGAGCCCCCTGGCAGAACAGCGGCATCCAGGAGACATGCTGCCGGTCTCCGTCAAGCTGATAGGCCGGCACCCAGTCTTTCTGCGCAACCAGAATCACATCGAATGCCGCGGCGTAATGCATGTGCCAATTGGCATGGATGTGCGAATCGATTGCATACCAGACCACCGGCTTCGGAAGAGTCTCCAGTCCCAGCACCAACGGCTAAGTACTCTCGTCCCCCAGCACGATCAGGTCCGGATACCAATGGGGCGGCAGTTGCGTCAGCAGACTCCTGGCATCGAGAAGAGAGCGAGTGAGCGGAATGTCGGCAGTCCGATGGTATCCGGCCCATTTCACATCATGACCGAGCAGCCGGAACGATTCCTGAAAGTAGGCGTTTCCTAGATGAAGAATTCTCATGGTGACATGATCTGAATAGGTGCGGACACGTTCCGGCCACCCGTTTGATGACTGGCGCTCAGAGGTGAGGCCTCGGCACCTTCATTTGCATCGTCACGAGTTGATACTTCTCAAATCGGCATGAACGGCCGCGAACTTAAGAAGCCCCTGCCGCCATTCGACTTATGTCGGATCAAAACAGGAGCACTGCCGGGCCTCCTCCCTTCTGTAATTTCATCGCGCATGCCATTAGGCCCCACGCTGAGCACCGAGCGCCTGCTGGTCCGGCAATTTCTGCCGACCGGCGCCAGGCCGGCGATCGGAACGCACCCGGGTCATGAGCCCTCTTGCCCTGCCTCGGTTAAGGCGACCGGCTTGCAGTCCCCCAGCTATCACTACGCCTGCCCCACTTTACTTCTACGCGCGCAATTCGATACCCTTGACCCAATACGCCATCCATCCCATACTCGCGTTGACGTGCATCCGGATGGGAGTCATGCCAATCACAACGCCAACCTGCTCTGCCCCACATCTTGAGAAGGAGTCTGCCATGTCACGACGTCTGTCTACGGTGCTTGTCCTCGCAGGCCTGCTTGTGTCCACACCGCTGTGGGCCGTTCAACTCAGCCGGCCTCAGGTGGAATATTCCGCTGATTCGGTAATGCAAACCGAGGAGGGGACGATTGAGCAGCATATTTACGCCACTCCGACGAAGGAACGGCAGGAACTGCTGACCGCGGGGGGCGACGGGGTGGCCATGATCTTCCGGTACGATACCAAACTCATGTGGCAACTGATGCCCTCCGAGCACATGTACATGGAGCATTCTCTGGAGAAAGCCGCAGCCCAGAGCAAGGGGAAAGACCTCTCGAAGTGGGACTTTGAGGAAACCGTCGTCGGGGAAGAGGTGCTCGAAGGCGTGAAGGTGACGAAATACAAGACGATCGCCACCAGCACCGACGGGAAAAAGTACGGCGGGTTCTCCTGGAGGACCAAAGAGGGCATCGCCGTCAAGCAGGATTTGCTCTACAAGGAAGGCAACGAGAAGCACCGGATGACGACGGAGTTGAAGAATCTCAAGATCGGCAAGCAGGATCCCAAATTGTTCGAGGTGCCCGAGGGCTTCACCAAATTCGACATGGCCGGCATGATGGGTGGCATGATGGGCCGGGAAAGCATGGGGATGCCTCAGGGGGAACGAGGCAGTGCCCGTCGTTCGCGCCCCGCAGTCGCTCCGCCGGCAGACGACGCGCCGGCTGCTCCGGAACGTGACCAGTCCACCGGAGCCGACGATATCAAGAAGGCCGGCGACATGATGAAGAAGCTGTTCGGGCGCTAGCGTGATAGTGGGCCGGCCGGCACGAAGACTCCTGCTCTTCGCCGGCCTCTTCGGCTGGGTCGTCCTCAGCACCGTGGCCGTTTGCCTCGCTGAAACCGAGGACATTCCTCCGCAGCCGCCTGTTCAGGCGGCTGCGCTCCACCTTATCGAACTGAAATCCGGCCGCGTGTTGTTCACGAAAAATGCGGCCCAGCCGCTCCCTCCCGCCAGCCTGACGAAGATCATGACAGCGGTCGTGGCGCTAAACGGCGCGTCGCTCTACGATGAGGTTCGAATCGATGCCCGCGCCGTGCACTACCGCTCGTCTCTGAAGCTCCGCCGAGGAGAGCGGTTTCTGCTCCGCGATCTACTGGCTGCCATGCTCGTCACCAGCGCCAACGATGCCTGCCAGGCGATCGCCTGGCATATCGGAGGGACGCCCGCTCGCTTCGTCGAGAAAATGAATGTGCACGCCAAAGCATTGGGACTGACTCGTACTCATTTCACTAACCCTTGTGGATTCGATGCGCCCGGCCACGTTTCCACCGCGGAAGATCTGACTACACTCACCGAGGCGGCCCTGCAGATCCCTGAATTCTCCATGATGGTGCGAACCGTCGAACGCGAGATCGCGACCGTGGACGGAAGCCGCCGCATTCATCTCTACAGCACCAATCAACTGCTGCTCGATCCCGATGTGACGGGCGTGAAAACCGGATTCACCAACAAAGCCGGGCGCTGCTTGATCGCCAGTATGTTCAAAGACGGCCATCAATTGCTGCTCGTGGGATTGAATGTCAAAGATCGCTGGGAACAGGCCCCTCGCCTACTGCGGTACGGTCAAGCGGTGATGAGAACGGGGCAGGAATAAGACGCTCGGTTACTGCCGGTCGACCCGGCGGAGATAGGCATCGCGAAGATTTTGCTGGGCGAGCGCATAGTTTGGGGCAAGCCTGACGGCGATGCGGAATTCTTCGATGGCCGGGTCCCACTCGCCACGCCGGGAGAGGGCATAGCCAAGATTATTATGCGGTCTGGCCTTACGCGGCGATTTCGCAACTGAGTCGGACCACAGCAGGACCGGGTCGCGATAGAGGGCATTCCGCTGTACGGTTGCCGCACAGAGTGTCGCCACGGCGGCGAGTCCGATTGCGACTGCACTGATGTGAACCAGGCTGGGCCGTGTTAGTGCGGTCGAGAGTCGATGGATGAGGAATGTGCCCAACACGGTGGCTGCCAGCAGAATGCCGAACGAGGCCAGATAGAGATTGCGCTCGCTCAAGAGATCATTGCGCGGAATGAGACCGGTCGGAAGCAACTGCAGGACAAACCATGCGATGCCGAACGAGAAAAGTGGGAGTCGTGGCACCGCGATAACGCCGGCAATGGCCACTGCCCCCCACAGGAACAGCTCAAGAGGAAGCGGCCATTGAGAGAGGGTGTGGAACAGCGGTAGATCATGGTCGAAGTTCAACTGCCAAGGACATATGAAGAGCAGCAATGCATAGCTGGCGGCGTGGAGTTCACTCAAGGCATTCTCCCAGAGGGGGCGTATATTCAGGCTGAACTGAGCCAAATCAGCATAACGCGGATGATGCCAGGCCAGAACGCCGGCAGCCAGGACGCCAAACCAGAAGGGCAGATGATCGGATATAATCGCGGCGCGCAGCTCCGCTCCCCTGAGCCGGCGCACCACCACGTCCCACAACAGCAGCGCCAGCGGAAAGGTAACGGCCGGCTCCTTCGATGCGACGGACAGAATGAAGCAGAGCAGTGCGCCAACCCGATAGCGCCGCCGAATGAGATGACCACTTGTCTCCTCCGACGCTTTGATGTAGAGGAAGAGCGCCAGCAGATACCAGAAGGCCATGAGACCGGACGCGCGGCCTGAAATGTAGGTGACGGTTTCCGTCTGGATCGGGTGGGTTAGAAACAGCAGTGCGGTCCACACCGGAACCAGCCTGGTCTCCTCCGTAACGGTCCGCGCGAGAATCCGGTACACAAGGGCCCCGGATCCCAGATGCAGGAGCAGATTCAGCACATGATACCCGGCGGGAGACGTCTCGAAGAGGCGGCGATCCACAAAATATGTTGCATACAACACGGGCCGAACCATATGGTCGAGATGACTGACAAAAATCTCCCAGCGGTCGAGATGCGGATTGGCAAGAATGGTCGGGCGGTCGTCGAAGTGAAAGTCTCCTGAGAACGCCGTAACATAGGTCAGACCGGCGACCAGCAGGATAGAAAACAGCAGTTTGCCTTGGAGATGCGTCGAGCAGTTCACGGTGGCGGCAAGCGTACTCTTTTGCCGCGCCTGAGTACACAGAGAGGAGTGACACGCATGTGGCGTCAAACATTCAACAGATGGGTCACATCAAGACTATCTTCCAGCGTTCAGCCGTCGGCCAGGGATCGGCCGACGGGTCGGATCATGGCCGTCGGCCTGCTGAGCGTCACGCTGCTTCTGACCCTGCTCAATGCCCCGGCAGGCGCAGCCGGCCCCTGTACATGCAAAGATCTCGACAAAATCAAAGAAAACCTTGATAGAGCCGCCACTTCAGAAGAAATCTGGAAATACATCTTCGCATGGGCCAGAGAAACCTACCGGGATGTTGACCTTCCCAAAACCAATGACGATCTAAACCAGAAGTTTGTCCAATTGAAGAACGCCCCTGCATCCAAATGGTACGACCTCATCAAGGAAGGGCCGGTCAAAGAGAAGAAAAGCCTGAGGAAAGTCGCCGGACTCAGTGAAAAGGGCGAGCCTGTCGTGGACGAGGATTTTCAGAGCAGTAACTGCGATGACATTATCGAGGCGGAAAAAGAGCACGAACGGAAACATAAAGATTTCTACCTGAGCTTCCCCCAGGTCTTCGACGTGCTGATGACCTCGCGGCTGCAGCGGTTGCGCGCAGAATCAGAGGTCGAATCCTATCGGGCACAGAAAACCTTCCTGGAGAAGAAATACGCGGATCTCAAGCTAAAATGCCTTCCCAAAGAAGACCCCAGCATCAAGCAGCAGTTGCAGAACGACGTGGCCCAGCGAGAACGGCTAAACCAGGCGGAAAACCGAATCCGCATGCTCGGAGGGGGGCCGACGGGAAAATGATACGGCATATCGAATTCACGCACGTGTCAGGAGGCCACACCATGAAGACTTCGTGGGGATCCATAACGGCACTGAGTGCCGCGCTCATGTTCGGCAGTATCGGACTCGTCCCGCCGCCGGTTCAGGCGGCCGCTCCCGCTCCGTCACCCAAAGATGAAGCTGTCAGAAAATATGTCGACGGCTGTCAGGGCAAACCGGCGAAGGAAGCGGACTGCGAGAAGCTCAGAAAAACCGCCGTCGAAATTCTGAAAGAGGACTTGCTGACGCTGGGATCGTCGGCAAATCACGGCTTTCTGCTCAGTATTCTCCCTGTCTTCAAAATCGAGGAGGCCGAGTTGCGCGTGGCTGCAGCCGATGCCATCGGCATGATCGGCCCCCAGGATAGCGACGCGGAGCTTCTCGCCCCGCTCGCCAATGATCCGGTCCCGGAAGTCCGGAAAGCTGTGTCACAGATGCTCTCCCACGGTAAAGGAAGCGAGCTCAGACTGCTGTCCCAGCGCACCATGACCTGGGCTGGAGGACACACCCCGGAGACCCCGACGGACCCCGGAAAATATTCGCTTCCGGTCGCTCCGGAGAGCACGTATCTCTATTACGCCAGTGCCGCCGCGCATGGCCAAGTGTCGTACATGACCAGAAAAGCCATGGAGCCGACAATGGCGTTCTTCAAGGGCAAGTCAAAACGAGGCCCGTTGAAACTTGAGGAATTCAATACGCTCTACCGGTACCAATTGAGCGATGAGCAGGAAGCCCGCGAGAGAATCTGGAAACAAACCAGCGATGAAAACAGTAAGCAGATAGAAGCTCTGCAAAAAGACACATCGAATCAGCAGGCCGCATTCGAAAAAATTATGCAACTCCAGGCCGAGGTTCTGAATCAACGCCTGGTGGAGCAGAGCAATCAGTTTCGTCCGGACCTGTTCGCGTCCCCCACTGTATTCGTGCTGGAGGAACGCCTGATTGGCCAACGGAGCTACCCGACACGGTATGTTGTGCTCTACCAAGACAAGGCACTCAAGTCGACCGGATACCGGTTGTCGTGGATGACCGTGCCCGATGACGCGATCAAAGCGGCTCAAGCCGCTTCTCTGGTGCGCGAAAAAGAAGAAGAGGCCCGTAAGAAAGAAAACGAAGCCAATCGGAAACGCGCGGAAGAACTTCAAAGCCTGCAGAAGAAAAAAGACGAGCAGGAGAAAAAGAAGTTCAAGAAGGGCCAAGACGATCTCGAAAAAGCGCTGGGGTTCTAACCGCCAGCCATCTGCTCCACCAACCGATGGCGTCCCATTTCGCCGGATAACCTTGGCTCATCCATCGATTGACTAGTATGAGGGAGGGAAATAACCGGCAGGGATGATTCCCTTCCCTCACCTCAACAGGTCCGTCTCAACATGCCAAACAACCCTTCTCTCAAGACCACACGACTGCTCCTCCGGCCGTTTCAACTCTCGGACGCTCCCAACGTACAGCGACTCGCGGGGGCCAAGGAAGTTGCCGCAGGCACATTCCTTCCCCACCCCTATGAAGTCGGCATGGCCGAGCAATGGATCGCGGATCAGGAGCGAGCCCATGAGGGAGGTACCGCCGTCAGCTTCGCCATTACTCTTACGGACGATGCGACGTTTATCGGATCCATCGGCCTGGACATTGTCCAGAGCCACCGGCACGCGCGGCTCAGCTACTGGCTCGGCCTTCCCTACTGGAATCAGGGCTACGCCACCGAGGCCGTGCGCGCGGTCCTGCGCTACGGCTTTCTGCAACTGAATCTGCACCGGATCTACAGCCCGCATTTTCAGGGCAACGCGGCATCAGGGCGAGTTCTGCAGAAAGTGGGGATGACCTACGAAGGCCGGATGCGTGAGCACTACGTCCGCTTCGGCAGGTTTGTCGATCTCGAACTCTACGGCATGCTCCAGCGGGAATTCACCGACAGAACCTGAGAGTAACTATCCCGCCGAAACGAACCTGCTAGTAAAACGTGTAGACCAACAATCCATTGACCTGAATCCGCATATAGATGCTGGCGATCTGCGTATAGTCCGCCATCACCTTGAAGAGCCAAGGCTTGGAAATATGTTTGGTATAGGCCATGTGCACATCGCCGCCGATGCGGAACAGGGCTGACTTCGTCGCCTCATCGATATATTGGAGAGCGGGACCGGCGGCAACATAGAGCTCGTCCTTGTTCTCCATACTATAGGTCGCCGCCAGCCGGGGGATTTGATTGATAAACACCTGCGGACTGAAGTACCCCCCTGCGAACGGCTCCCGCTGGCTCGGCTGTAATCCCCCCTGATTCTCCCCGTAGTGAGTGAGATAGAAAAGATATTCGCCGGCGATTTCCCAGTTGTCCTGCTGCCAGAGCTGCAACGATAATTTGGTATCTACCCCCACCTGATCGTTCGACTTCACCTGTTCCGCCGTCACCCATCCGACAAAGGGCGTCACGGTCACATGCAACGCGGCCACGTCGAACGCCACTTCACTGTAGAACTGTGTTGATCGAGCCAGCCCGATCAGCTGGCCCGAGGAGGCGCGCGAACCAGCGAGAGCCGCAAACGAATCGTACCGGAACTCCCGCTTGACTCCTGGACGAATGGACAACGATTGTCCGTCGTAGGCGTATTCAAACTTATAGGCCAGGCCATCGCCGCGCGGTGCGCCATGATATTCTAGGACCGCATCGAATCGATTCGACGGATTGAATCGCACTTGATTGCCCAGGGAGAGATAGGCACCGGAGCGATTCTCTGATGAGTTCCAGAAATGCTCCGCGCCGACCTCTACTTTGGTCGTCGTAAACGGCGTGATATCGAACTTGCCGCGCGTGCCCATCCGGAACCCGTACAACTCATAGGGCTTCTCCGGCTGAGCTAGCATCCCCATCACCCCTTCGACAGCCGGCTCCCGTCCCTTCGACATATCCTGGCGAAGCGCCGTCAGATCTCCCGATTCGCGCTTCGTCTGCTGCCGGGCCAGATTGGCGTGATACAAGGCCAGATCGTTCTGGCCGAGCCAGGCATAGGCTTTGGCCAGGCCCCGATGGGCTTCGGCATTGCGCGGCTGCGCGTCCAACACCTTGTCGTACTGCGCGACCGCCTCCTGACTGGTGTCTTTATGCCTGGCCAGATGCGTCGCATACCGGAGCCGCGCCGCCGGATCGTTCTTTCGCTTCAAGCCCATCCGGTAATACTTCAGCATGTCTTTCTCGCGATAGGCGTAGCGCGACCATTCCAGCGCCCGCGCTTGCGCAAACGCGATGTCGGCATCGTCGTCCCAGCGGGCGAGATACCGGTCGAACTGTTCGATGGCCTTATCCTTTAGCCCCTGTTTCTCGTAGGCGACGCCCAGACTCCGCATGGCTTCACGGTTGCCCGGATCACGCTCGACGACCTTTTCGAAGGCTTCGATCGCCGCCTTGTAGTTTTCAATCTCCAGACTCGAACGGCCCCTGGACATATACCAGGACTCCACAAAATCATCGGCCCCCGCCTGACCGGCAGCCCAGAACGAGATGAAAAAGAGCACACTCAGAGTACACAACCGGCAACCCCACATACCTGACACCTTTCTATTGCTGAGAGATCGAATGATCGGACACAGTTGCAGGCCGTATTCCGGCCCGCCAGATCCAGAGCCAGCGTCGTCGAACATACAGGGGCTCATACCGCCCCTTCTCCTCACCCATCAACCAAGGACCAGCGGACTCGGCGGGTCGCCCGAACAGCAGCACACCCATGCCATGGGAGGAACGATCGCGCACCAGCCCCCACTGTCTGGCGTGACCGATCTGGATTCGCACGGGAACCAGATACCGACGGCGGGGAATCCGGCGCCGCCTGGTGACCGGCGCCTTCAACGACCGGCAGAATCCCGCAAACAAATGTCCGGCCATCAGCAGCGGACTGCGCACGCGCGTGTCATGCGCCTGCTCCCAGGTCGCCGGATCACCGAACAGGTTGACCACAAGCCACTGCCGCTGCGCTGCCTGCATATCGAGAAACTCCGCCCCGCAGCGAATCGCCGTTCCGGGCAGCATCTCGTGATACAGCACCCGCGCCCGGCAGGTCATCGGCGTCCGTCCCTGCAACGTCACTTCAAACGTGTCCGGAATCGGATCTGCGGACGTCGTGAGGAACGATAGCCCCGACAGACTCACGTCATCCGTCACCGCCGGGCACTGAAACCCCTGCGCCGCCAACGTACAGTCGAACCGCCGGCCGACTCGCTCTTCCCCCCTCCGCTGCGGCCGCTCCCACGCCATGCTCAAACCGATGAGCAGCGTCACCAGATTCACCCCGGCCCAACTGAGGTTGAAGAAATAGGCGTCCTTTTCGATTCCGAAGAACCAGAATTCCCACAGCCCCTTGGCAATCGCCCCCAGGGTGATCACCGTGGCGGCCAACAGACTCAACGACGACCGCCAATCGAACGTCCGGCTGGCCGACGTGATCCCCTTCGGAGTCACCTTGAACCCCAGCCGCTTCGGCAGGAAGAGATCGAACATCGAACGAAAGAGCGGAAACACGACCGTCGCCTCATAAGTCGACGACCAGAACAGCCGCGGCCATCCCGGCAACAGCACCGAGGACAACAACGGCAGCATCAGCATAAACGGCAACACATAGGCGACCAGGATCGACACATCGGAGAGGATCGGATGGAGATGAAACAAGAGAAAATAGAGCGGCGTAATCCAGAACACGACGCGGGCCAGGGGAAACAGAAAATAATATAAGGAGGCGAAGTAACCCACCCGATGCCGCAGGGACAGCCCCCGACAGAAGAGCGGGTTGTCCTTCAAGAAGATCTGCAGGCACCCGAGCATCCAGCGCCGGCGCTGGACGATATACGACGAGAGGTTTTCCGCCGTCAGTCCCACGGCCAGATCTTTATCGACGAAGGCGGACTTCCACCCCTTGGCATGCAGATGCTGGCTGGTGTGGATATCCTCGGTAATGCTCATCAGATTGAAGCCGTTTACCTCCTGAATCGCCGTCCGCCGGAACACAGCCCCGCTGCCGACGAAGAACGCTCCCCCCCAATGATGTCGCCGTCCCTGAATGGCATGATTGAAGAGATCCTGCTCGTTGGGAATCCGGACTCCGGTGCCGAGCGCCCGCTGAAAAATGTCCTGATTGTAGAAATGGTGCGGCGTCTGGACAAACCCCATGCGCGGATCGGCAAAGTACGGCACCGTCTCGGCCAGAAACGTCGAGACTGGAATATGATCGGTGTCGAAGACGACGATCAACTCGCCGTCGGTCCGGGACAGGGCCTGGTTCAAATTACCCGCCTTGGCATGCCGCTTCGGTCCTTGGAAATAGGTCGCGCCATACCGCTCTGCAAGGGTGCGCACGTCGTCCCGATGACTGTCGTCCAGAACGAAGATCTGCTTGTTGGCGTAGGTAATCGCCGCAGCGCCGATCAACGTCTTTTCAAGAATCTCGCAGGACTCTGAATAGATCGGGATCAGGATATCGACCGACGGCTGGAAGTCCGTCGTAACCGGAGGCGCGCTGGCTGCGGCGGATTTCCGGCCCACTCCGACTTGCACGAGCAGGAGGGCCACCGTCGAGAAGGCATAGAGTTCCGCGCACCAGAGCGACAGGCTGATGAACGGCCCGCCGGCCTCGACCCAATTCAACGTCTCGTGCGCGCGCCAGTCGAGGTACCGCACGCAGAGGGCAAACCCGCAGGCCAGAAACGCCACCTTCAAGACCCAGTGCCATCGAGCCAGGAGAAAGAGCACCAGCGTGACGGCCACCAGCTCCCACGCGAAATGCGCCGAAAATCCCGCCACATCGAACGGGCGCAAGAACGCGAAGTACTCGTCGTATCGCCTGACCTGATCCAGTTCGACCGCCCGATCGAACCAGAGCCAGTTGTGTAAATAGTAGGGTGTACTCTTGCCGGCCAGAGCATTGGCATGGAGCAGCGGCAACTTCAGTTCGGACAACCGCCGGGCCAGTTCCGGCAGTTCCTGAGATGCCAGCGCATGCACGGTCGCATACAGCGGTAGCCCTTCAAGCGTCGAATGCGGCTCACCCGTGACCCTGTAGCGATCGACGAACTTCCCGCGCGCCTTCCACTCAACCCAGAAGAAGCCCAGCATCTTTTCACGAAGGTTCGACTCTGAACGGCCGAACCACTTGGCATCCAACGCCACGCGCCAAAAGATCGGGAAGGCATCGTAACTGAACTCCGCCGCCGGTCCTGACTTGGGATGCATCATGACCAACCGGCCGGAGGTTGTGTCGAGATAGACCAGTTCGGGCGGAAGCGAGACCTGCCGGACATCGTAGAGCCAATGCAGGACGGCATAGGAACTGTCGATCAGCTTCCGCCAGTCATGGGTACGATCGACGGAGGCGAAGACTTCATAGGCATAGGGCGCAAGGTAGGCCACATGGATCGTCGGATAGGCTTCATGCACCGCCCAGTTTCCCGCTGTGACATAGGAACCGCTGCTCAGATGCAGCACCTCGAGATCCCAGATGGAGTACAGGATCGCGAGAGCCTCCTGCTCATAGCGAGGCACCTCGAACCGGCGCGACGCCAGTATGAGGGCCAGCGCAATATCTGTGTCGGCATCGGTCGCGGCATCCAGGGACAGCACCTTGCCCTTCCACTTCCAGGCAAAGAGCTTGTCCGGTCGTACCTGTAAGTACGTGTGCGTCCAGCGCCACACCTCCTCAAACGTCCGGCGATCGTTCGACCAGACCGCCCGCAGCAGCGCATAGCCCTGGCCTTCGGACGTCGTGACGCCCTGCTCATCCAGACTGATCACCCGCCCGTCGCGGATATAGGTCTGCCGATAGAAACTCCAGAGGGCGGAGAGCTCGTCCTGGTGCCGGATCAACCGGTCGCTGGACGTGGTCGAGAGCTTGGCATCAGCCGTCAAACCGAGCGGGAAAAGCACACAGCACAGACAGAGCAGGAGGGTCGTGGTGAATCGATGACTGAACATAGTTCCAATTGAATCAAACCCGGCAAACGAAGGCGCGACAAGCCTTTTCAGCCACCCAAGGCTGTCGTCAATGTACGGTGCTGGCTGGACGGAAGGCAACTGCGGTGGGAGAGAAAAACACCGCCACGGCAAGACGAACGAAACGGATCAGGACTCGATCCGGTGGCGGATCGTGTAGCGGCCGGAAAAGCGCTCCCCGGGAGGCAGGCGTTTCAAACCCCATTCGGGATGGTTGAACGCATCCGACGCGCAGGTCATCGGCTCGATGGCAAATGCGCGGCGCGGCGCATCGGCAATGGCATCTCCGGTGTACACCACAATGGCGGAGAAGGAGTGGTCCATCGTCACCTCAATGACCCGGCCGCTTCCGGCATGACGGAGCGACGCCGTCGCCATTCCCTCGGCGTCGCGAGCGAGTTGCACATAGCAATGATTGAATTTCTTCGTACCGATCCGCCGAAACTCGCGACAGTCCCACTCAGTGCCGGTTGCGGAAAAGATCTTCCCTGTTGGCGTGAGCCGGTCATTGAACTCCAGAAAGCCCGCTCCGGGAATTCGAGCTTCGGCTTCGTCAATCACTCCAGTACCAACCGTGAAATAGGGATGGAAACCCACCCCGACCGGCGCCGTTCGCGTCCCGGCATTCTGCACATCGAAGGAGCAGGACAATCCCTTGTCGTCCAAGCCATAGGTCACGTGAATCGCGAGTGAAAAGGGATAGCCCTTGCTGCCGTATTGCTCGGCCTCCAGGCGAACAGCGAACACCACGCGGCTCCCCTCGGTACCAACCACCTGCCACGGCAGCGTCCGGACGAAACCGTGAATCGCATTCGGACCTTCTTTATCGTTCCGTTCCAGCTGAAACACTTCGCCGTCGAACGAATAGCGCCCCTCGGCGACGCGGCCGGGAAACGGAATCAGCACATCTCCCTGCCCGCCCTTCTTCTGACTGCCGCCTGAATAACCCCAAGCGATATCGATCTCGTGGCCGCCGGCCTCAACCAGAAAATACCGGCGCAGGGACGCGCCCCAGGGCGAGACCACCGCCCGCTGGTTACCGAAGGAAAGAGTGATCTCTGTGTCGGCAGTCGTGGTGTTTGTCATGGGACCGGAGTATAGCATTGAGACCGGGCCGGCTCGCACCGGAGTTTCATTTTTTCGCAGAGACTCCGCTACGGCCAGCGGCCATATTCCATTTAGGACCGGCAACAGGCAAGATGCGCAGGATCTGAAGCAGCATCGAAGCCGACAGAGGAATCGCAGACATGTGGGTGGTCTATATCGTCGAATGCGCCGACCGCAGTCTCTACACCGGCATCACCAATGATCTGCAGCAGCGGATGGCGGCCCATCAAGCCGGCAAAGGCGCCAAATACACCAAACCGCGCAGGCCGTTGATCCTTCGCTATACGGAAACGTGGGACTCAAAAAGCGCCGCCTTGCGACGGGAAGCGGCGATCAAATCGTTCGACCGGGCAACCAAGCTAACGCTCATCGCCGCTTGTGACGCACAAGCGACTGACTCTGTCCCGCGTTCCAAAGCCAGCCACTAACAGACACAGCCCCTGCCATACTGTCCGTCGAGATACCCGGGGACACCGCCCGGCTTACGTCCGCAGTATTACCGTCACAGCCCCATACCAGGGCCGGATTCCCATGAAGAATTCTTCATCTTCGCTTCATAGGCTCCTCATCGTGAACGGGTAGTCTGAGCCCATGGCACAGTGCAGTTATCCATTCACCCCAGGAGGTTCCATCATGAAGCAGCTCATCATCGCAGCCTGTATGGCCGTGTCGCTCACCGCGTTTGCCGGTCTGGCTCTCGCCGACAAGGGCCACAAGACGATCGCCAAGACAGCCGTCTCAATCGAACAGGCGATCAAGGCCGTCACAGACAAGTATCCAGGCCGGGTCATCGAGGCCGAACTGGAGGATGAAGACGGGAAAGTCGAGTATGAAATCACCGTCGTGAGCAACAGCGGGGAAAGCCGGGAATTCACCGTTGATGCGCAATCCGGCCAGGTGTCCGAGGACACCAAAGACGCCAAGCACGAATCCGGCAGCAAGAAGTAAGCAGCCGCACGGCACCAGAAAATCGGTCCGGTCGGACTCATCCGGCCGGGCCGCATCAAATCAGGGCCCGGACAAAGGAGCCTCGACCATGGACTTTCCCCTGCATCCCATCCTCGTTCATTTCCCCATCGCCCTCTTATTCGTCAGCGTCTTCTTTGATCTCCTGGGCACTAGCCTATCGCGGGAGAGTTTCCGCGAAGGCGCCCTCTGGCTCCTCGGACTCGGCCTCACCGGCGGCATCGCGGCCGCTATCGCAGGCGGGATGGCCGAGGATGCGGCAGAGAAAGCCGGGATCGCGGAATCACTGATCGAGACCCACGAGACTTTGGCGCAGGCCACGCTCGTCATCATGGCAGTCCTGCTGCTTTCCCGACTGCTGCTCCGCAATCGCTTCAGCACACGAACATTCGCGGCCTATCTGGCCGTGGCCACCGTCGGACTGCTCACGCTTATCGCCACCGGCCACACCGGCGGAGACCTCGTATACAAGCATGGCGCGGGCGTCACGACCGCCCCGCACGCATCACAGCCGATTGCTCAGAGTCTGCACGGGGGTTAGAATCCTGACAAAGGAACCGACATGCGCATTCTGATTGTGGAAGATGATCCGGATCTCGCGGGATTCATTCAAAAAGGACTCCGCGAAGAACGCTACGCCGTCGATTGCGCCCATGAGGGAGAGGAAGGCCTCCTCATGGCGGGCACCACGCCGTACGACCTTATCATCCTCGACGTCATGCTCCCCAGCCTCGACGGATTCACCGTCTGTCGGCGGCTCCGTGCCGCCGGCAACAAGACACCCATTCTCCTCCTTACCGCCCGCGGAACCGTTGAAGACCGTGTCACCGGCCTCAACATCGGCGCGGACGACTACCTCACGAAGCCCTTCGCCTTCGCCGAGCTGCTGGCACGCATTCAGGCGCTGATCCGCCGCAGCGGGCCCGAGCAATCGCCGCGCCTCGCCGTCGCGGATCTTGAGGTCGATCCGGTCGCCCATCGCGTCTGGCGAGCAGGCCGTGAACTGATCCTCACAAATAAGGAATATGCGTTGCTGGAATATCTGCTGCGGAATCCCGACCGGGTGCTGACGAGAACCGCCATCATCGAACATGTGTGGGACATCCACTATGACGGCATGACCAACATCGTCGATGTCCACATCCGCGCGCTGCGCGCCAAGATGGATCGCGAGTTTTCCACGCCCCTGATCCACACCGTCCGTGGCGTCGGGTACGTCCTGAAGACCCCGGGAGCCTGAACCATGGTCGCATTCCGCACGCGCATTCGCCGCTCGGCCATCGCCCTCGTCCTTATCCTATTGAGCGCATTTTCCATCTTGATCTATGCCGGGCTTGCGACACTCCTGGCCCAGCATGTCGACCGCGAACTCCTCACGCTCGCCGAGCAGGAAGCCGCACGAGTCGAGTTGACGACCGGGGCGCTCACTTCACTGGAAGACGACGAGAAGGATGAGATGCGCGAGGCCGCCCGGGCAGCGGTGGTGCTCAGTCCAACAGGCACGGTGCTCTGGAAAGGAGCAGCCAGCGCAACCCGTCCCCCGCTGTCTGCCACACAACTAACCGACCTGCAGCGTGGCCTCATCCTGTATGACACCATTACACCGCCGCACGATGGCGCGATCCGGCGGATCTCGTTTCCCGTCACACAGGCCGGATCCGTGCGATACCTCCTCCAAATGGACACATCGCTCCGACTTGTCGACGATACCCTCCGCCTGCTCCTGCTCCTCCTGGCCGCTCTTGCCGGAGCGATGATTGTCGTCGGATGGATCGGCAGCCGCTGGCTCGCGCGGGAAGCGTTGCGTCCCGTTGAAGCCTTGACCGCTACTGCCGAACAGATCTCTGTTCCATCGTTGAAAACACGGATGCCATTAGTAGCGCCCTACGAGGAGTTTGCGCGGCTCGCCCGCGTCTTCAACGCCATGCTGGACCGTTTGCACCAGGTCTTTGAGGGGCAACGCCATTTCATCGCCGACGCGGCCCATGAGATCCAAACGCCACTGACGGTGATCAGAGGCACCATCGAAGTCGCCTTGCAGAAAAGCCGCACGGCCGAAGACTATCGCGACGCCCTGGTGACGAACCTGGGGCAGGTCGAGCGGCTCGGAACCTTAACCCGCTCGCTCCTCACCCTGGCGCAATTTTCCGGAGACCGCCCGCCGGTTACACTCACACCCCTGGCGCTGGAACCGCTGGTGAAGAATCTGGTCATCGAATTGAGCCCGCTGGCGGAAGACCGCAAAATCAGACTGTCGATAGAGGCCCAGCCGGTCTCCCTCGTTCAAGGCGACGCGGGGCGGATGACGCAATTGCTCGTCAACTTGATTGACAACGCCCTGGCCTACACGCCGCCAGAAGGCCGCATCACGATACGACTCAAGGCAATACCCGAGCATGTGGTGCTGGAGGTAGAGGATTCGGGGTCCGGCATCGCACCGGAACATCAGCCCCGATTATTTGAACGGTTTTACCGGGCGGATCCCGCGCGAGACAGGGAATCGGGCGGAACAGGACTCGGGCTGGCCATCGTGAAGGAAATCGCCGAAGCCCACGGAGGTACGGTTGCAGTCACGAGCACGCCCGGACAGGGCACCCGATTCACCGTCACCCTGCCCGCTTGCGCAGGTGGTGATGCTTCAGCTGGCTGAGGAGATATCCCACGATGACCAGATTCAGCAGCAGCGCCCCGACGCGCAGGAGCGTGACCCGGTCGATGATTTCGTAGAGCTCCACGGGAATCAGGAGACTCGTCGACACCACTGTCAGATACGCGGCCCAGGAGAACTCCAGCCACAGGCCGACACCTTCAACCAACATCAGCCCCGCATAACCCAAACTGATGACCCCTGCGATCCACACACCGTGAGGCTGAAGTGCATCCACCTTCAGCACCAGCCCATGAATGAACCACGAGTCGGCATTGAGATAAAGGGCTTCGATCAGGAGAGAAAACAACGTGGCGATCTCGGCATGCACCAACTTGAGAAGGCCTAACCCGAGAAAAAGCAGCAACACACCCTTCACCATCTTGAGCACCGCAATCGCAGCCAATCCAGCATGGTGTGTGCGCGTTGTCATCATGGAGGAATTTAATAATGTCCTGTATGAGCGTCAATGATTATGGACAATTGATTCACTTATTGCGCACAGCCAGTCAAAGAATCGCCCACGCGGTCACAATGATCCCACACTGACGTACGGGAGTACCTAGGTGCCCGACCCCACCACCTTTAGGCACTAGCTCCTGATCTCAAGCCATGGCATAGTACCTCCGCGTATCGCAGGATTGAAACAGGCATGTGCCCGACCCCAGTCTACCCAGGAGCCCGTACATGGCGTATTTACTGTCGCTTGCAAAAATCGTTCAGTCGTTGCTGGAGCCGGGATCGGTGGTACCGGCGCGCCTCCGGGATCGCATGGATGAAGATACGGCTCAAGCAGTGGAGCGGGCCCTGCGCGCCCTCGCGGAAGTGGCGATGCAACAGCATCATCAGGCTCGGGCCTCAGGCACCTACGCGGCCATCCAGGAAGAACAGGACACCCTCCTCGCCGAGATCGCCATCCATACACGAGCCGTCAGATCGGACCTCACCCTCACGCCCCAGGAAGCCGTCCGCCGGATTCTCTTGATCGTGGGATTTGCCAGGACCGTTCTGGATAACGATCCGCAGCTTGAAGAACAGCTGGGTCCCGGCGTCGGCGCCTTCTTTGAGAAACTGGACCGGGCGGAATTCGAGGGCCGGTCCGGCGCCTAGCACAGCGCGTCGTCGAAGTGCGCCGCGACAAATCGCTGCGTGATTTCTGCAGAAAAAACCGGTATCCTTTCCGATCAACGCCGCCACGCCGTTCCGGCTGGCACAAGGAAGGGAATCCATGAGTTCGACACCGGGTTTCAGCACGACCACACAGTTCCGCAACCTCCTCCTGTCAGAGCAGCTGGAATTCATCTGCGAAGCCCACAACGGCCTGAGCGCCAAGATCGTCCAGGAAGCCGGCTTTAAAGGCATCTGGGCCAGCGGCCTGTCGATCTCAGCCCAATTCGGTGTGCGCGATAATAACGAAGCGAGCTGGACCCAGGTTCTCGAAACCATCGAGTTCATGTCCGACGCGACCACGATTCCCATTCTCCTCGACGGCGACACCGGCTACGGCAACTTCAACAATATGCAGCGGCTCGTCCGCAAGCTGGAGCAGCGCAAGATCGCCGCCGTCTGCATCGAGGACAAGCTCTTCCCCAAGACCAACAGCTTCATCAAAGGCGACGCCCAGCCCATGGCGGACATGCACGAATTCTGCGGCAAGATCAAAGCCGGCAAAGACGCGCAGAGCGACCCGAACTTTTCCATCATCGCCCGGGTCGAAGCCTTCATCTGCGGCTGGGGGCTGGCCGAAGCGCTCCGCCGCGCCGAAGCCTATCGCCAGGCCGGAGCCGACGCTATCCTCATCCACAGCGCCCTGGCCGTGCCCGATGAAATCCTGGCGTTCAAGCAGGAATGGGCCAACCGCAGCCCCGTCATCATCGTGCCCACGAAATACTACGCCACGCCGACCGATGTGTTTCGCCAGCACAACTTCTCGATTGTGATCTGGGCCAACCACCTGCTGCGCAGCTCCGTCGCCGCCATGCAAAAAACCGCGCGCACGCTCAAAGAGCAGGAGCATCTCCTGTCCATTGAAGACAAAGTCGCGCCGGTGTCGGAAATCTTCCGGCTGCAAAATGCCGCGGAACTGCAGGAGGCTGAAGATCGCTATTTGCCGAAAGGCGCCGAAGATACCTGCGCCATCGTCCTGGCCGCGTCCCGCGGCCACGAACTGGGCGAACTCACCGAACAGCAGCCCAAGACCATGGTGAAAATCCAGGGGACCCCCATCCTCGCCCATATCGTCGACGCCTATAATGCCGTCGGAGTCAAAGACATCGTGGTCGTTCGGGGCTATAAAAAAGAGACCGTGAATCTCCCGAATCTCACCTACGTCGACAACGACGACTATGCGGACACGGGCGAGCTCGCCTCCCTGCTCACCGCGCTCCAGTCGCGCAAGGGCCTGACTCAGCAGACGCTCATTTCTTACGGTGACGTGCTCTTCAATAAATACATCCCGCAGTCTCTCTGCCAGGAACCGGATGACTGCGTGATCTTCCTCGACAGCAACTGGCGGGAGGAAGCCAGCTATGCCCGACTCGGCGGCTTTGCCGAATGCACCATCCCCAACTCCCGGAAAGCCTTCAACGCCAAGGTCTATCTCAAGCAACTGGGCAATGCGATCCCCGAACCCGCCATCCACGGCGTGTGGATGGGCTTCCTCAAAGTGTCGCCGACTGCCGCCACCCTCATCACCACCGTCATCACCGAACTGCTCGCGAAGCCCGGCAACCGCAAAGCGACCATTCCCCAGTTGATCCAGGAACTGCTCACGCGCCGGCAACCCATCCGCGTCCTCTATACCGTCGGCCACTGGCTTGATATCAATAGCCTGGAAGATGTGGTCCAAGCGGGAGAGTTTTGACCGACCTCTGATCGCTCGCAAACCAAGCACAAAGAGCCAGACCGACCTCCCCACACCTTCGATGTGCTGTAGGCCACTCCCTTCAGTTCGAACAACCCAGACGTCTCTTTGCTCGACGGCCTATTCGCTCAAGAGCGGGACGACATGGAATTGTTGATATCTTCGTCGCGTGGGCAACCCCATCACAGGCACAAGCCTTGCTCAAACCATAGTCGATATGGCAAATACCTACATTAATCACCTTGGGTCGATCATGAACTCAAATGATTCACACAGTTCCGCCCGCCGCTTCTTGGCAAATAGAATGACATCGCTGCTCGCCGTTGCCCTGTCCTGCCTGTGCGCCTGCAGCCCAAGTGGAGACGGCGCACCTCTTTCAACTCCGACTCCAGGGCCAGGGGTGAACGGTGGAGGTTCCGGCACTGTGGCCACCGGTTCTCTCGGCGGGCCGGTTATCCTCTTTACCGATGCGGAGGCGGGCCCTAAGCAAGGCGGCCCCAACAATCACGGTGTCCCCATCGCACTATTCGGCACAGGATTCGGCGCACAACGAGGCACGTCGACGGTGACCATCAATGGAGTAGAAGTGGCCAGCTATTTGGTATGGGGAGAACACAACGCCAATAACGCGGCGCTCGATATGATCGTCGTTCAACCGGGGCCGGCTGTGACCCTCGGCCCAGTGGTCGTGCACGTCAGTGGAAAAGACTCCAATACCGACTACACGTTCGCACCCACGAATGGTACCGTGTACTACGCCGCACCGACCGGATCGGATACCGCTGCCTGTGTTGAATCCTCTCCCTGTGCGACGATTCAGCATGTCGTCACAAATCGGATGCAACCGGGAGATGCCGTCCTTATTCGGGGTGGCACGCTTACAGAAAGCGAAATCTGGATCCGAGATGCCTTGGGACACTCCGGCCAATCAGGCCGACCGAAGTTAATCCTGAATTTCCCCGGCGAACACCCCATCTTCACCAATTCGGCGCGCCCCTTTATCGTCGATGCAAATTACATCACGATCTCCGGGCTCCACTTTCAAAACGGGAAGTCTATCGGTCTGGGTAGCGAGACGAGCCATGGGAACCACGTATTCAACAGTACCTTCCGCGGCCTGATAGACTGGGATGCCATTGGCACACATGGATATGACCATGTGTTGGCCGGCAATGATTGCTCTGTCAGTGGAAGTACCGTCGGCACCCAAGGGCATTGCTACTATATTTCCCACGGTAGCAATCTGAAGATCCGCTACAACATCGGCCGCGGAGCCCCGGGATATGGGCTTCACATTTTCGATCAGCGACGCGCCACGCCCGATATTCAACGCATTATTTCCAATGTACTGGTGGAGGGCAACCTCTTTGCTGGATCGACCCTCCGGTCCGGGATCATCATTGCGATGAACGACGAGGGGAATTTCGGGAACTACATCGACGGTATTACCCTCCGGAACAACATCCTGACGGGAAACAACCACCTGGGCGTCACGATCGGTGGAATCGTCCGCAACGTGCAGATCGATCACAACACATTTTATAAGAACGGGAGGCAGGGGCTCTACATCGACAACGCGACCACCGTCGACGGTATCACGATTCGGAACAATCTGTTCGACCAAACAACCAACAGCAACTGCACGTCCAACTGCTCCTGGTACCAGGAGGCCCATATCCAGAAAGGGGCAACCGCCAGAAATGTCACGGTTTCCACCAACTACTATGCCCCAGCACCAATGACACTCATCGGCACCACTGATACCGCAGGCGGTGCAGGGTTGGCGGGATTGGTCAACGGTGACGGAATGGATTTCCACTTGCAGGATACAAGCTCGGCGCTCGGCCGTGGAATGATGCTGCCCTCGGTGCTTCGAGACTTTGAAGGACTGTTGCGCCCCACCACAACCACACCAGACCCTGGTGCATTCGAACACCGCTAAACGCGCCGTTCTCCCAATCCTCAGAGACAGCGTCCACGGCCTCCTCCCTGCCCCAAGCGACCGCCGCCCCATACGAAGGTACTATTGTGCCGGCCGAAATCCATTCCGCATAATCCAAATCCCGGCAGGCTCGACATTTCTGTCCGGATAGACGATCGCCCCTACGGAATGGAGTCTGCCGCAATGGCTGTCCGCACCACACACACCGCATCCACGTTATTCATCCTTGGCGTCCTGCTGACAAGCTGCAGCGCGCCTCCGCCTCCCGTCGCCACTCCCGCTCCGGCCAGCCAAGAGGTCCAATTCCGCACCATGTGGGACGACATCTACGAACGGCTCAAACCGGAGATTCAAAACGGCTCCATCATCGTGGAACGCGGGAAAGCCGCCACGGCATCACTCTCGCCATCCGATTCACACAAGGTGCGGCACGAGATCCGACTCCCCTCGGCCATACCGGCCCGCATCGCCGGCACTCCGCCGGGTATCCCCGCCGATAGCGCCACAGACGCAGCTGCGGCACTCCCCAGTGATGCCTCTCCCAGCGAGTACATACGAGTCCGGTTGTCCGATCGAGTCCTCTTCGCTTCCGGAGACGATCGGATCAGTGAAGAAGGCATCACCGTTCTCGCGCGGCTCGGCGCGATTCTGAAAGACGAGGCGAATATCCAGATCGCGATTCAGGGACACACCGACAACAAACCGATTCGCGACCGGCTTCGCCATCGTTTTGCGGACAATCAGGCGCTGTCACAGGCCAGAGCCTCGAATGCCGCGGCCATATTGGAGCGCAGCGGGGTACCTATGCCCTGGCTCAACCTCCAGTGGTTCGGGGAGAGCCAACCCATTGCAGCCAACGACTCGGAAGAGAGCCGCAAGAAAAACCGCCGCGTCGAAATCCTGATTACGCCGAAAGAAAACCGATAAGCGAACGATCGCAGGGAAATACACCGCCATGCCAGCTCCGCCTCGGTCGGTCCGCCGCATACTCGTCATACTCCTGGCACTTGCCGTCCTGGGACTTCCGACCGGCTGGATCACTCGCGCCGCCACACTCGCATCTCTGACCACTGAATCAACGCCTCAGGCACTGCAGAACAACGACCAGCCTGAAACAGATCCCGCAGCCGCACTGCTCCAACAAGGCATTACTCTCCTGGACAAGAAGAACGCCGGAGGAGCCATTGCGGTCCTGGAACGCGCGGTCGCCCTTGCCCCCGACCTCGTCGAGGCGCACTACCAGCTCGGACAGGCCTTCGAAGACGTGCACGAGAGCCGACGAGCCATCACAGAATATGAGACCGTCTCCACCTTATCGCCGGATCATCTCGATGCCCAGTTCCGGCTCGGCCTGCTCTATGCCCAGCAAGAGGACCCGAGCCAGGCCATTCAACCCTTCAGCGCGATTCTTCGCGCCAACCCGCAGCATCAATCCGCACGATACAACCTCGGCCTCGTGCTGAAGAAAGTCGGCCGGCCTGATCAGGCGCAACGCCATTTCGAACTCGTGTTGGCACAGAATCCCTCCCACGCCGGAGCCCATACCAATCTCGGCAACATCTGGCACGACAAGCAGGATCTCCAGCGTGCCATCGCTGAATACCGCGCCGCTCTGCTCCACACCCCCGACCATCTCATGGCCCGCCGCAATCTGGCGATGGTGCTCCTAGAACAAGGCGATGAAGACGGAGCCCTCGCCGAGTACGCCCGAGCCATTGCCCTCCATCACGGCGACCCCGTACTGCACGCCGAATATGCCGCGCTCTTGCGCCAGGCCGGGCATACGTCGGAAGCAGAACGCGAATATCGCCAAGCCTTGGCGCATCTACCGCTCACCCCGGAACAGTCCGACCGCCGTACGCAGATCGAAGTCGGCCTGCGCGAAATTTACGCCTCCCAAAGCACGCAATAGCAGCGGCCCGCTTGGTTGAGTCAATGACCGATGGCAGCGCGTAATGACATGCCTGCAATTACTGAGATACGGGAGGACTCACCGAGGCGGGATACTGGCCACCATAGTCGCACCGCGTTTCGTAGACGCGGTCTGATTTCATCTGATAGGTCGAACAAGGGCGGCCGTTGGGATCCGTGGAAGAGCCGATCGGAATGCCCGGTGATCGATCAATCGATTCACAAGCGGTCACAAACAGACAGGCGGTCATGACAAAGAAGGTGCGGCCTCTCATAGCACACTCCTTGCGCAGAACGGTGCCCCCACAACAGAATCGATGAGAGACCACCATAAACAAGGGGTGTGCACAGGACAGACTTCCCCCTTCTCGCCCCAAGTTACGGTTTCTTCTGACTCACCACGATGGCGCGAAGCAGCGATTCGAGCTTGGCCCTGGCATCCTGGCTCGACCCGTTCGTCGTCAGGGACAGATGCAGATCGATCCAGGTCCCCGCCTGCACCCAGTGCGCATGGAGATGCGTATTCGTGAAGTTGGGAACGGCGCGCTCGTAGGCAATCGTCTCCCAGTTGCCCAGTCGGCCGAACGCCACGTGCTGCGCATCGGCCAGCCCGTTCTTTTTCGACACCGCGACCTCGTCCGCCCAGATCTTCTGGAGGCCGGGAAAGGCCTGGTCCGACTCGACCCATCCGGACATGATCACCTGCTTCACGTCGTCCCGGAAATGAAAATAGCGCGGATTGTCGGTCGGGCCTCCAATCGCGCTGTTCGTGAGCGACAACCCGTTATGCGGAATGCGCAGGCCGAGGCGGCTGGCCGGAACCGTGAGCACATAGGCCTGTTCGGTCTTCGTGATCTGCAGCGCATCGGGGCGAGCGGCATGGCCCTGCGGAGCCGTCTGCTTTGTGGAATGCACCGCCCCTTCCAGCATCGCCATCGCCGCGCGATTCACCGGATCGGAGCCATCCTGCGACAGGATCGTGAACGAGATCAGCAGATCCCCCACGCGCAACATCCCCTGATCCATCCGCTTGAACTCGCCGGGAGTGGGAGTCCGGTCGGTGGCCGTATAGTGGAATCCGACGCCCGTGGAGCCCTTCATCTCCTCCACGGTCAACGCCGTATCGAGCACCTGCACTTTCGCCTGCTCCGCCGCCAACTCCACCTTCTTTCTGATTTCCGCGGCGACAGGGAGCTGAGCTCCGGAGCGGTCGGTCCAGATCGGCGTCAGCAAGACCTTGAACGCCGCACCGTTCTCCGGCACGAACAGGATCGTCGGCGGAAGACCGTTCGGCGGCTGCGAGACTTTGTCTTTCCAGGAAGCGGGCACCGTAAGCTGGAGACTCCCGTGCTGACCCAACGCATAGTTCCGTGCAGCCGTCGCCTCGGCAAACGCCGGAGCCGTTCCCAACATCATCCCAACCACCATCAATAGTCGGATCACCGTGAAACGCATCACCCTACCTCCAAGAAATCAGAAGCACCTGCCACCCACGCCGGGCCGGAGCAACAGTACACGAGATCAGCCCTCAAACCCAATCCTTCATTTCGCCCAGAACTCGGTCTCCATCACAATACGATGGCTCGCCACGTAGAGGTCAGAACAGGTTACGGGCCAAAGGAAGGATGGAAGACTTACGCGACAGAAGAGTCGCATAAACGAGGCCGCTGAGGCTAATGGAATGTCCGACCAGTTGCCGGTTCCTGATTACTCCAGCTGAGGAAGATCCTCAACCCACAAGACACGGCGACCATAGGCTCCCCCCGTCAGCGAGGAATAGAACTTACGATCTGCCGTGACCATCACGCTATCAACCGCTTCGGCCAAGGCAAGATAGAGGCAATCGTACAGGCTTCGTTGCGTATCCAGCGCAAGCTGATAGGCCGCAGGAAAGAGCCGGTCATCAGTATGCCGCTGCAGCGGGAGGTGCTTCAGCTCCTTCAGCACCACATCGCCTTCAGCCCGGGTAAGCTCCCCGCGACGAATCCTTTTGGCCAGCACATTGCCGACCTCCAGCGTCATCAGTGCGGGCACGTGCAATCGGTAGCGCGGAGGGCACAACCGAAGCGCCGCCTCCGAATGGATCTCCGGAAGGAACCACTTGATCACTACACTCGCGTCGACCACATAGCGATTCACCGATCACGGTCCTCACGGATCAGTGCGGCACTGTCACTGAATTTCCTCCCGGACTTCCCCAATCGCTTCCGCAATCCTTCGATCCGCTTCCAGGCCCCCTCGTAGTCGGGAACTGCGTCTTCGAGAATCGTCTTCACTTCAGATTGCAGAGACCGGCCATGCTCCTTCGCCCGCTTCTTCAAGCGATCGACAATTTTGTCATCCAGTTGTCGAACAAGCACCTGCGCCATACACACCTCCCGAATTCACCAATTGATAGCAGAACGATAGCAGACGACGACTCAACGGTCAATGCGCGTAACGACCGTACGCCGCTGGCAAGCTGACGCGACACTGATATAGAGGGCTTCCTGGCAGATCGGCAGGGAGAAAAAATCAGAAGGCCATGCTCGACGCTTGCAACGCAATGGGTGATACGGGAACTACCGCTTACGTGCTCCCAATAGGCCATTCCGACGAGTCGCGTCGTCCCGACCGAACCTTCAGCAAATGAATGAGCTCGGTTCGCAGCTTGCGATTGAGCCGTTGCCTAGTCTCATCCGGCAGGCGGACAAACTCCACACCAAACTGATGGCCCTCAACCCATTTGATCGTGCCAAGCTCAATGGCGAGCGCGTGCGCCTGATCCGGAAGCAGGATACTCACGCGCACCTCACAGCCGCAGAGCACCTCGCGATCGGACAAGACCGAACACCCGCTGAACGACAGGTTGGTCAAGACCCCTTCGCCGACAAACGGAGCCCCGCCGAAGATGACCGGGTAGTGGAGCTGATACCGGGGATAGATCCGGCTATAAGAAAGTGATGCCACCATGACCTCCGTACAGCCGGATTGTACTGAGCCGGGTACGCGGATCGATATCCTACCTAGGAAGGGGGAGCCGAACGTCTCTCCATGTGTGAAACGCCTGAATCGATGCATATAGCAGTTAGGACTCAATGAAGAATAATGTTCCGGATAAGGTAATGGCGCCCGGCACCCGATTGAAAACACCCCCACGCCTGTACGACAATCGCCACATCATTCAAATCGGCGAAAGGACACGTTCATGGAAACCCCCTTGCTCGAAACACCGCCCGACAATGCGGTCCACAGCTTTGTCTCGCTCGGTTATATAGCGGCCTATGATGCGCCATTAAATTGCGATTTCGCCTTCCTCGCATACAAGGAGACGGATAAGGATTCAGGCAACTGGCGGGTGCGCATACGCTCGACGCAGACCGTGGGGGCCGTCCTTGAAGCCCCCATGATTGCGAGCAAAGCGCGGGAAACCGGAGCCCAAGGAAAGCCGTTTTTTCTCTGGGGATACAAGCTGGAACCCAGCGCGGCGGATCAGCGTCAGATCGAGTTTCGCGTGTATCAGGAAGGCGGGACGCCGAAAGAACTGGAAATTTTCGTCCGGCTGAGGCTGTTCGACCAGAGCGCCGACACACCGCAGAGCCTCCGCGTGCCCTGGCCGGCGTAACCCCGGGCCAGACCACCAGCTGACGGAGCGATCCAGCGGCCTTCCTCATTGCCATCACTGCCGCAACAGGTTGCCACGCTTCCACTGGCTCCGGACAATCGGCGCCCCCTATACTGCCGCTGCATGAGCCCTCGTGTAAGAAATCGAGCCTCGCCGCGATAGACAGCAGAGAGGCTGGCGGCCTCGGCGCGAAGAGAGGACTCGACCGGCACCGAAGGAGCAGGACCTGCCGCATGACAGATCGAATCACAACTGACGCCCAGTCCCTCATCGATGCCCATGGAGACGCGCTCTACCGGTTTGCGCTCGTCCGCGTGAGAGACAAAGATGCCGCCGAGGATTTGGTGCAGGAAACCTTCCTGGCCGCCCTGCAAGGCACCTACCGGGAAAGCGGGCCGACAGCGGAGCGCAGATGGATGATCGGCATCATGAAACATAAAGTGATCGACTATTTCCGCCGGACCAGCCGGGAGCCGATCCAGCAAGCCGATCAGTCTGGCCGCGCAGCGGAAGACACGTTTCTTGACGACGGCCATTGGAAACCGGAAGCCGCCCCGATGCAGGCCTGGACGGAACAGCCGGACCGGCTGATCGAACGGCGCCAGTTTTGGGAGGCGCTGGCCGGCTGCATGGATCGGCTCCCGCCGCGGGCGGCCCAGGTCTTTACCTTGCGGGAACTCGATGAGCTGGAGACGGACCAGATTTGCGAACTGCTCCAGCTGACCCCGACCAACTTCGGCGTCATCCTGTATCGGGCCAGAAAACAACTCCGAGACTGTTTGGGCAGCCGGTATTTCGGTCAGGCACAAGAAGGACTCAACGCATGAGCCGGCGCGCCTCCCTCATCTACACATGCCAGGACATGTCGCGGCTGCTGTCCGACGCGATGGATCGCACACTGCCCTGGCACACACGCCTGCGCATGCAGCTGCACCTCCGCATCTGCCTCCTCTGCCGGCAATACCAGCATCAATTGGCCCTCTTGCGCGCCGTGCTGCGCAAGCACGACAACCAGCTCACCGAGGCCGAGCACACCCATGCGCCCGGCCTCTCCCCCGAAGCCAAAGCCCGCATTCAACGTGCGCTTGATTCTCACGACCGCTAGTCCGCTCATCTGGCACGCCGGACCGCGCGACCATTCCATTCCAAGCCTCAGGATCTTCGCCCTGTAAGAAATTCTCCTCCCGCACGATAGAGCAGCATCCGGAGAATCATTCCGGTTCTCATCCACCACTGTTCAAGGAGGGGCTCTATGACAGGATTCACACAACGCATCATCGCCGGGCTGGCATTACTCGCCAGCGTCGCGGCCGGTCCGGCCTTCGCCGCCGATGTCACCCACAGCACACCGGGCCTCAGCGGCTATGATCCCGTCGCCTATTTCACCGACGGCAAACCGGTCAAAGGATCGGGCTATCACGTGACCATGCACGAGGGCGTCACCTACGCCTTCGCCAACGCCGACCATAAGAAGCTCTTCATCGCCAATCCGAAACAGTACCTCCCCGCCTTCGGAGGCTATTGTGCCTATGGCGTCGCCGTCGGAAAGAAATTCGTGGCGGATCCGGAAATGTGGAAAGTCGTGGATGGAACCCTGTACTTGAACCTGGACAAGGGCATTCAGGAGAAGTGGCAGAAGGATATCCCAGGTCACATCAAGAAAGCCGAGGCCAACTGGTCAGAGATCAAGGACAAATCGCCCGACGCGTTGTAAACCGCCCCAGGCCCGCCGCTCGACCGAACGGCGGGCCGATGCCGAGCACCCTTCGAAATAGCTGCAGACTGCCCCGGAGATCGTCCCGGCTTGACCACAGTCCGCACGCGATGTACCTTGACCGTGTACACAGGAGGATGCCATGGGAACCGTCAATGTCAAAGAAACGCGGCGCCAGCTCAAGACATTACTTGATCGCGTTGAAGCCGGTGAGACCATCACCATTGCCCGCCATGGAGCCGTCGTCGCCAAGTTAGTGCCGCCGGCAAAGCGCCCTAAACGCCTGCCATCACTCGTGGCCCTACGCCGCACGATCAGGCCGAAAGGTCGCTCATTAAGCAGTACGGTCCAGCAGGCCAGAACTGCGGAACGCGCGTGACGACCTACGTCGATACCAGCATCCTCGCGACCCACTACACCCTCCGCACACTCGACGCCCTGCACCTCGCAGTCGCCGAATCCGCCGGAGCCTCCACTCTCACCGCAGACAAGCGGCTGGCTACAGAAGCACAGGCCCTCGGCCTCCCCGTTAAACTGCTCGCCACCCCTCCGCGCCGCTAACCTCAAGCACAGGGCTGGTTCACATTGACACCTCGTTTTCATTGCATTTACTATTTTCACGGCGGATTCGCGTCATTTCAGCCAGAGATATGAGCCTGGAGGAACGGAGAGCCTATCATGCAGAAACTCAAAAAGAGACCGAAGTTCAAGAGTGAGAAACAGGAAGCCGATTTTTGGGCTTCACATGACTCCACGGAGTATATCGACTACGCCAAGAGCCAACGTGTGGTATTTCCCCGTCTCAAACCCTCGACCGAAACCATTTCCCTCAGGCTGCCGAAATCCTTACTCGATCAACTGAAGACCTTGGCCAACAAACGCGACGTGCCCTATCAAACCCTGCTCAAACTGTTCGTCCTCGAACGCGTCGAAGCGGAACTCCACCGCAAGACCGCGAAAGCTTCATAAGCGCGAGCATCGACATCGCATAACACTCACCGTTACTTCGGCTTGGGAACAGCCTGCCCCTTCGGCTCGCTCTGCGCCCGTTCTATCCTGCACTCCCCGTCTTCACAGGTCTTCGCCTTGGCTTCCTTCTTGTCCGCGCAAGACCTCTTGTCTTCCTGGCTGATCGCGTTCTCAAGGCATTTCTTCAACTCCGCACGAGCCGCCGCGAGGCAATCCTGGCAAGGGCTTTGTGCAGCAAGAGGCGCTGCGAACAAGAGCAACATGAGTGACGCGACAGCAACCGTGCCGTTCATAACAAACCCTCCTCTGCGAAGAGACTCCGAAGCACCGCTCGCTCACCGACGGATACGTCAGACAACTTCATTCGACAGGCATGTAGGGAGTATGAACTTATGCCCGGCAGGGAAACAGATCAAGAATGAACTCTGCGCAGCAGCTGTTCAGAGAGAAACGGTCTGACTCCCCTGCAAGATCACACTGACTAAGAAACAAGATTACTCAACAGCCAAATATTTACTCATATCTATTTCACTACATGTTCAATCTAAGTGCTTGCATACCTAGCGACTAGAGCCATCTATCACTGACCGAAAGAGGGGATCGAATTACCTCTAATCTCGTGGTACCGTCCGCCCCCCATTCGAAAAGGATTGAGCAACAACGAGGCTCATCATGATCGATAATTTGGTTCTCGATACCCGCGCGGTGGAGAAGATTAAGACCTCGATCAAATCACAACTGAATCCATTCTTGCACCCACCTGAGAGTAACCTATCGCCACATACTCAACCGAAATGGTTCCTGAAGCGCTTCCCATCCCCCGGTTGGAACCGATGCCCCGGCCACGTGGGCGGTCGAATGGGTCGCAGAGCAATGGCTCCCGACCCCTTTTATTCGACCGGACTTTTTGAGGTGATCTATGCTTGAAAAGCTAAGCAAGGCGTTGGGCCCGCTCCTGTTGTTTAGCCTTATTTTGTTTCTCGCGCCTGGCGGTACACAAGCCTTTGGCCTTAAGACTCATATTTGGATAGGGCAACAATTGCTGTCTGAGATTCGTGCGTCGTGTCGAGTTGATATTGAGGGTGTGCCGATCAGTATCAACCAGGACGTTTGCAATAGTATTCGCTCCCATCCTGACGCATTCCTGAGTGGGGTATTGGGCCCCGATGCCTATCCAGACGTTATTACCGGGCAGGTTACAACTCACCCAGGGATAAAAGATGATTGGCAGACAAACGATTGGCTCGTGCACATGTATTCGGAGGCTGCTTCTGGCCCGAATCTCGCTTTTGCAGCTGGATACCTCGTACACGCAGCTAGCGATGTTTTTGCCCACACCTACGTCAACTCCTATGCTGGAGACATCTTTGTACTTTCGGAGGAGCGGAGAGTTGAGCTTCGGCATTTCCTGCTTGAGAAATACATCGACTCCAGGTTGCCAGGCTATGCCTTTTCTCCTAGTACATTGAGCCCTCCCACGGAATATCTCCGGGACAAACTGATTCACAATTCGGATGCCTCGCGCTTAGCGAAGGCGTCAGGTGTGGCGCTACATATCACGGGGATGTACGATGAATACCGGAACGTTGCAGACCTTGCTCGCGAGCTTGACCGCATTGAGGGGGAAGCGGCCAAATTCATCGCAACCTTGATCGTGGACATTACTGAGTTCAACTTGAAGCTCGTCACAGGTGAGGTTCAGTTGAAGGCGGCACGGGAGGTACTCAGTGCCAATGAATTAAGACTCAAATTCGAACAAGAGCTCTTCGATAAGGCCAATAGGGCCTTTCAGGACGCGGCTACAGCCCTGCAGAACAACATAGACCTGATCAATACTCTTGGTCATCAAGCAAAACTTGCCAAGGCAGCTGCAGAACAGGCTCAGAGAACCGGGAAAGACGCAATTGATCAGATGGCCTCTCTTCAAAACAAAATCCTGGACCTCGAAAAGAGCCTTGCCGGAATTCCCGCCCAAATTACGAAGGAGGTCTGTAGAGACGAAGTTGTGGGTACTGTGTGCGGAATACTTTGTCCTTTTTGTGGAAGCGTTTGCAGGGACTCGGTTAACCGAGTTTGCCGTATCGTTACGGAAGTCAATGCAGCGTGGGAGCAGGTGAACGGCCTATTGATCAATGCTCGAAAAGACCTTGTGAATGCACAGGCTCGTGCTGCTCAAGCTGCAGTAGATGTTTCTACGCAGCTTGCCATAGAGTCCGCGAAACTGCAGGAAAAAGCATCAGCAGAGACGCTTACCGCAGGCTTAGAGGCTGCAAAGAAAGCTGTGCAGCTTACATACGAAATCCATGAGAAGCGTCTGGGTGCCGAAAAGCAATTAACGTTGGATGCCCGAAATAAGGTGGACGCTATTGCAGCTGAGGTTGAACGACTGCGCAAGCAGATTGTAGATGCCGAGTCCATCAAGCAAGCCCTACAGGATCTCATCGCCAACTCCGATATCCTCTCTGGACTGGCCAAGAATTGGCAAAACGGCATGGACATCGCCGGGAAAGAATTTATTTTGGCTTCGGATCGCATCAGCAAGGGAATGTTGGAAGGGAAGGCGAATTTTGTATCTACCTACCTTGACTGGTGGCGGTGCTACGGACAGGCATACGCAGCCGTGCCTATTCAATATGGTCAGGCAATCTGCGCGGTCGAAAACTTTATGGACAAGATCGATGCGGAGGCCTCAAAGATCATCGACCGAGTTCTGCCGCCTCCGTTCAATAAAATATATGCCGATTACTTGAATATCCGTAGCAGGATCAAGCAAGAGATAAAGAATGCCGTCAATGACGTAGCACTCCATCTTGCTAAGCTTGTATCACCTGACCCAACAACAGCCAAATTTATTGAGTTGTTGGCTCGCCCAGACAAGGCTTCGCAAAGCATGATGAACAACGAGTTCGCAACTGCAGCTGATTCTGCTAAGCCTCTCCTGGTCTTTGATCAGGTATCCACTCTTATTGATTCAGACATTGGACTACGCAATGACAAACTAGATCCCGAGAAGTTTTCCGCCATCAGGAATGCCATAGCGCTATCGAAGTTGTCGATGATGGACATACCTGCGGTCAAGGGGTTGGCATGGGTACTCGGGGCTGACCCGGAGGCGATTAGACCGTCTGCGTCACCGGGCCGTGCATCGTTACTTTTTGACATGGTGCGTTCAATCGATGGCAATCACCAGTGGCAACCATTTGGGTTGCCCTATCCTAGTGCTAACGGCGCCACACCACGGCCGAAGGATCCTTTGGAACGAAGGTACGGCTATGGGCCATCCCAAGAACGCTCCGGCTTCCAATTGTTCATCGATGCAAAGCTTCGCCACTCCATGTTCTTGCGGATCTTTCGAGGTCCTATGAGCCCTAGCTTAGCGAGTCAGCTGTCAGGCTATCCTTTCCGAGAGTGTACGAACTATCCCTTTGCGGTAGCATTTATGGCGGACGGGACCGGGGCTGATCATGATGATGGATGTGCCGTCACAGCTAGCCTCGCAGGTCGCACTGGTTGGGAATGGTGGCGCAGGTTTGTGAACCGGCTGTGGCTCAACCCAGAGCATTAGAGATCTCTATTGGAGGCATCATGCTACTCGATCGCTTTATCATCACTGTTGCGATTGTCCTGGGGTTAACTGGTGAAGTGTACGCGCAATTACGTCCTTGTCATTCCCCTACCGCTAGCTCAGATAATGGCGATGTGTTTTCACTGATAGCTAGTGGAACTGAGGTCCAGGTTCTCCTCGACGAGCAGGTAGTAATAGAGATGACTCATCCTATTCCGATAACAAAAGCACCAGAAGGTTGTTCAGTCCTAGTGACACGGCGATACTGTCGATCTGACAACACACCAGTTGAGAATTTCCTCGTGCTCTATCAGCGCACCAGTAACCGGAGTTCGATCGAGAGCATTACGATTGACAAAGGGTGTGTGGAAGTAAAGGTATCGCTTGGGGTTGATAAAGACAACACGGGATCCGCTCAATGCGTCGGAGGTGAGCCTTTTGTCCAGATGCGGTTGTTACTCTCAGCTTCCCAAGCTACAAAGTCATACTGAATCTTTGAGTGTTGGGGCTTAAGCCAGGGAAGCTCCTGATCTCTCCCCTTGGCAAGGACGTGCAACAACCGGTCACAGGTTGCCCGCTCTGGAGCTAACTGGCCATTACCATTGCGCCACTATGCTTCCAGTGGGATTAGTAAAGCCTGGGAAACTCAGTTCCAGCACCGTTCGTCGGCCTACACGACGGATTGGGCTTCGTTGCCGATCGTGACGGCCTAGCGTAGAAATACAACTAATTCCCCTTTTAGCCCTTGCAACTCCCTTCGGCACCCTGCGAAGCCCTTATGTCCTTCTCGATTCGTACCTACCATCAACTTTCTGTGCAATGCGCTGTGACGAACAACCCTGGTATATGCGTCACACGACCGCTTTCGATCCAAAGCAGACGTACAAGACTGACCACTATCAGAGGGGAGGCTTCCGCCGATCCGCATAAGAACCAGTGCTAAATGGTCCCACTATCGCAACTGATTGTAACAGCAATGAGCATAGCGTATTATTCGCGAACAGTAGTGGCGTGTTATGCATTAGAAATGGTCGGATCCAGCTCTTAGGCGGATCGGCATAAACATTTTTAGTGGCATTAAAGCAGTTCATCTACAACCACAGGGGAATAACATGAATTGCAAAGCAATAAGAAGTTTGGCCCTGATGCTGCTATCGGCGTTGGCTCTAGTAAATGCTCAGCCCGCGAATGCCGGTGGACTTCTCGGAGATATTGTCGAAGGTGTTTGTGGGAACTGTGGTGCGGGCAGAGATCTTGATGACGCGCACAGGCGGGTGAAAGAAGCAATTCCGCCCTACAAGGCTCTAGAAGAGGGTGCCAGTAAGGTCGTAAACGAAACGTTGGTTCAATCCACAGCCCCACTATTACAGGAATTGATCGCGCGTTCACGGGACGAAGCCCTAAATGCCGGCGTCGCACCAATCCCTCAGGAGATAAGAAGAAACTTACAAGGCTTTATTCCTGACAGCGTTCTCAATGTGGCTCGGTACCGCGTTCGAGGTGGAGGTGACCTGTCCCTACAAGTCAACTCTATACGGTATGGAGAGGCCAGTGCGATTACGCTTGATTATGTCATCGTGTTTAAGGGACAGAACGACGCACTTTACAACCCGACTCTTTGGGCGCACGAACTCACCCATGTTCGACAGTATCAGGAGTGGGGTTTAAAAGACTTTTCTATCCGCTACGTCCGCAGCTATAGCAGTGTGGAAGCTCCGGCCTATGAAGCGGAAACTCGCTACCTCGCGTGGGTCGGCGTCCAGAACTCCCAGCAGTGGGCCTCGTCGAGTAGCGACATCTCTTCTAGCTTGCTAAACCATCCAGCTTCAGCATTTTCCTTCAATGGCAACTCAAATGTATGTGGAACTGCAGTAACAGCTTGCCAATTAAACGGCTCAGCACCGGTCGGTACTCCTTGCTGGTGTAATACTCCCCTTGGGGCTGCCACTGGCTCACTCATTCCTACGTCTTCCACGTCCGCTCAGCAGGGTCTGTTCCCACCGCCCATGCCAGCCGGCCTTCCATCTGGTTTCGGCATGCAGGTTTGTGGTTGCTGGGGCCCCAATCCTGCGCCCACTGCTCCTGAGTCGCGCTGTGCTAGTGGAGGAGTACGAATCAACGTATGCCCAGGCTTTTGCGCGCCTGGACATCCGCTCTATGCATATGTATGCCAATAATCTTGTCAGGCAACGTAAAGATCCTTTTCCACAGAATTCTGGTTTTGTTAGATTGTACTCGAGAGAAGACATAGTGGACTCGAATCTATACAAGTTTATCCGTGTCTGTTTTATGTCCTTGATGGCAATGGTTCTAACACTGCCCAGCCTTGGTATTCTTGCTGGTGCGGAAGAACTTCCTCCTACTGACCCTGCCTGGGTAAATGAGGTAGAAGCCGTTGTCCGCAAATATCTGCAAACGCATCCTGAAGTGATTGTTGAGTCATTAAGAGAATTGGAAGAAAGAAGGCAGCAAGCAGAAGTTTTGCGCAGCCAAAAGCTGATCGATTCACGAACAAATGAACTACTGAATGACCCAGCCTCCCCAGCTAGTGGAAATCTAAATGGAAATGTGGCAGTAGTTCAATTCTTTGACTATCGTTGCGGGTTCTGCAAACAAGTTGCAGATGCTGTTTCACAACTTCAGCGAGATGATGAAAACGTTCGAGTGATCTATAAAGATTTTCCCATTCTTGGCGAGCCGTCCATTCAAGCAGCCAAGGCTGCACTTGCTGCCAGGAAACAAGGCAAGCACCTAGTCTTTCATGAGGCGTTAATGCGCTCTGAACATGAACTTACAAAGGACAGCTTGTTGTCGATTGCCAGTCAGGTTGGATTGGATGCAGGCCAACTTGAAAAAGAAATGCAGTCTCCTGAACTGCAATCGATTCTAGATCGCAATCGCATTTTGGGAAATGAGTTAGGCATAACAGGAACTCCCGGATTTATTATCGGCACTAACCTAAAGCTTGGAGCAGTCGATCTCTATGAGCTAAAAGCACAAGTTCTTCGAGCTAGAGGCCAATACAGAGAATGAGCGGGATCAAAAACCGTTTCTTTATTGAGTGACCACATGAATCCATGGGGTCAGGCATGAGTATTGACTTACTGGATCGTACTCCATAGCCTCCCCACCATGGCTCGCAAGCCGCGCATCGATTTTCCAGGCGCCTCTATCATGTGATCGTCCGTGGCAACCAGCGGGCGGCGGTTGCACCGCGATCCGTCCATGATCAGCCGTCTGGCCGCTGCCTATGCAGCCTCCCCCGCTATGAAGATTGAAGCGCAGATCCACCGGTCCATCCAGCCGTAATATTCCTCATAAGTCCATACTCATGCCTGCCCCTGATAGCTTATGCAGGACATTCCTCCCATTACGTCAAAGAAACAACCTTGCATTTTAAGAAAGGATTGCTATCATACGTGACGATTGCCCCATCTTCGCACCGATCACCGAGGAGACCCCTTGATGACAACCAACACTTTCAGTCGATATGTCGCGGGCTTCATCTTATTGTCGATTGCGCTAGGTGGGTGCGCTGCATTTCGGGACGACAAGCGAACGGCCATCACATCATGGCCGCTTCCAAATACCGCAAAGAAGCAATCGATCAATATAGTCCTGAACGGGAAAGCATGGATCAACGAGAAAGAGATTCCAGCAGACAAGGTACAGTCCAATCAATTAGGCCCTTGGCGAATGCAGGCAAACCAGGCCTATATGGAATCGGGCTTATTCTCAGAAGTACGGCTTGCATCAGAGGAACCGGCTGATCTTCAAGCCGACATCACCATCGAACAGCGGGCAGAGTTCAGTGAGACTCTCTCCTTCATATTGGGCCTCACCTTCGGCTTGTCTTCCCTAATTATTCCGCAAAAGGGTACAGACACTTTTATCGTCACCGCATCCTTCAAAGACAAAGCCGGTCATGTCCTCGCGGCATCGAAGCAGACCGAAACGGTCGCCACATGGACGCAGTTGTTTTTCGTATTTGCCATGCCATTCCGCGATGGCCCGGATACCACGGCAACAGCAGCGCTTTACGATTTACATCGAGCGCTCCTACAGGACTTCCATCAAAAGCATCTCCGGGCCGGATCGGCTCGTATCGATCAGGTTGCAACGCGATAATGGTCGAACAAATGGGCCGGGAGTCATTGTTTAACTGCACGACTCGAGGCAATCCAAGGCCTCCCCGTTTCGCGGTGCACGACGGCCAGGCTTACACGGCCCGGTGGGTGTTGGGCCCAAGCTCCAGCGTAATCGCGAGTCGCCCTCCGCAGGCTAGGACAATTCTCTGTAACGTGCGGAGTTCATAGCGGTTGCTCTAACTTTCATGTTTCACTCTCCCCTCACAAAGGGGTCTGGAGACTTACTAAAATCAGTGGGGCCACGTCTTGCCTTGCGAATTCAAGGAATAGTCGAGCGGTCCCACGGCTCACTTCAACGGACCGGTCCACACAAACCTGACCAACAGAGGCCCCACCTGTGGAATGAGACGGCACCAGCGCACACAGACGCTCCTTACGCACTCACCGCATCGGCCACAAACATCTTCACTTTGATTTTCTTCGCCCGTTCCTTTACCTGAGCCGCATCATACTGAAACTGGAGCCGCATCCATCCCTCCGGCGTGCCGCCAAACGCCTTCGCCAGGCGGATCGCCATGTCCCACGACAGGGCTGCGCTCTCATTCACCAGATGACTCAGCGCCGATCGCGATACGCCAAGAATTTTCGCCCCTTCCGTCACACTCAACCCATGCGGCTCCAGACAATCGACCCATACCGACAACCCAGGATGCGGCGGATTCTTCATTTTCAACGCTTTCATCGCCTGTCCCTTGTTCAATGGTAGTCCTCTAAATTCACGTCCAATCCATACCCATCTTCATACCGAAACGTAATGCGCCAGTTGGCTCGCACCGTGACCCCCCACTCCCCTTTCCGGTTTCCTTTTAACGGATGCAGCCTGTAGGAATGGACGTTCATATCTTCAATCGTCTCCGCCTGATGGAGCCGCGCGAGAATGACTCTGATCCGATCCACCATGTCCGGCGGGAGCTTCCGGGGATCATCTTCCTCGAAAAACCGTTTCAGCCCTCGATGCTTAAAACTCGCGATCATGCGTTGACTGTAGCGCGCAGCGCTTCACCAGTCAACCGGATTCTCCATACACAGAATCTCAAATCTTGTCCTGCCGTGAAGCAGTCAAAGCAACGCGGCCGGGAGCCATTTCCTGATTACCCGGCTCCCCGTTCATTTTCCGTACACCCACCACGCCGTCACCACAATGACCCGGCCGAAATATCCCTGTTAGCCTCCCGCATATTCCAGAAAATCACCTACTCAATCCTCTCAAGATCCCATCCTGACCAGCCGACAAGACCATTGTCGTACCACTACTTCATCAGGAGGAATCATGTCGAATATCCTAGAGCAGATCGACAAAGCTATCGGCGCGCATGGAGCGTGGAAAGTGAAACTGAAGCAGAACATCGACGGGACACTGACCCTCATTCCGGCGGAAGTCAGCGTCGATAACCGGTGTGAGTTCGGGAAATGGCTCTACAGCCTGACCGGCGCGCAAACGTCAGATCCGCACTACAAAGAAGTGCTCGCTTTGCATAAGGCCTTTCACAATGCGGCAGGCGATGTCGTGATGAAGGTGATGAAAGGCGACAAGGCCGGCGCAGAGGCCTCGATCGGTCTGAACGGCGCCTATGCCTCCGCCTCATCCAAACTCACCGCAAAGATGATGGAATGGAAACGTGCCTCCGCGAAGGCCGCCTGATTTCTCGCTCTGGAGAAATTCCCTTACTCTAGGGAATTTCTCCAGAACTACTCCTCGTTCAAGCATAGATCATGGTTCGCTAATCAAATGAGCTTATCTGTATAACTGCCTGCTTTCACAGACATTTCACACCTTCATCACATCTCGATTTCATCCGGCACAGTCCCTGCGATACCGCTCCTTATAATGATGTCGCATTCCTCCATTCTCCTGATCGACGACAGCCCCGGCGAGCGGGAACTGTTTCGTTTGGCGCTGGTCCAGACCGGTCTCGATGTCACGCTCTCTGCCGAGCCGGATGCCGAGGCCGCGTTTCATTTTATGAACAACCATTCGGACCTGCCCTCGTTGATACTTCTCGACTGGAACCTCGGGAAGCAGAGAGGCGATGAGTTTCTAAAACGGCTGCGGGCGGACACCCGGCTAGCCGGTATCCCTGTCGTCGTCTTCACCACCTCCGACGATGCCTCCGACCTCTCACTCGCCTATGCCAACGGGGCCAACGGCTACGTCGTGAAGCCCGGCACATTTGCCGAACTCATTCAATGTACGACCGATATCTGCCGATACTGGCTAGAACGGAATCGCGTGCCTCATATGGTGGGAACCCCATGCTGACCCGCGCTGCGCTCAAAAATCCCTACGCCGTCTTCGCCGTCTGCATGATCGCCCTGATCCTCGGCGCCGTGTCCTACAAAAAGATGCGCGTGGACATCTTCCCGGAAATCAAAATTCCGACGATCCTCGTCACCACCTTCTACCGCGGCTTGAGCCCCGGCGAGATGGAAGGCGCCATCACCCTCCGCATGGAACAGCGCTTTGTCGAAGCGAGCTACGTCGAGCACATCGAGTCGCAGTCGCTCGCGGGGATGAGCTACATCAAGGTCTTCTTCCAGCCGGAATACAGCATCGACTCGGCGCAATCGGAGCTGACCAGCCTGGCCTATAGCATCATCCGGCTGCTCCCGCCCGGCGTCTATCCGCCCTCGGTCTATAAGTTCGGCGTGTCGAGCCTGCCGGTCGGGTTGCTCTCCGTAAGCAGCGACACGCTCGGCCCGAAGGAAATCCGTGACCTGGCCTACTTCACCGTGCGCCAGCAGATCGCCAACATCCCCGGTATTTCCTTCGGCCCTCCGCTGGGCGGCAAAGTCCGGCAGATCACCGTGTTCATGGATCAGCAACGCATGCTGGCGCGCGGCGTCTCGCCCTCCGACGTGGTGAAGGCGATCAACTCCCAGAGCGCGATCATTCCGGCCGGCAACGTCAAGCTTGGGGATCTGGACTATTACGTCTATTCCAACAGCCTCATCGACGTGGTGGACCAGATCAACGACATCCCCATCAAGGTGGTGAACGGCACGCCGATTCTTGTCCGCGATATCGGCACGGCGTCGGATAGCTCGGCGATTCAAACCTCGATTGTGCGCGTGAACGGGCGAGAAGCCACCTATCTCCCGATCACCAGGCAGGAAGGCGCCAACACACTGGAAGTGACCGACGGCATTCGCGCCAAACTGTCGAAGATGACCGAGATCCCCGCCGGTGCGACGGTCAAGTTCATCTACGATCAATCTCTCTATATCCGGCAGGCCATTGCGAACTTACAAAAAGAGGGCTTGCTCGGCGCCGGCCTGGCCGGGCTGATGATCTTCCTGTTCCTGCGCAGCATCAAAGCGGCGCTCGTGGTGGGCCTGGCCATTCCCCTTTCGCTCACCGCCGCCTTGGTCGCCCTCTATCTGAGCGGCCAATCGGTGAACATCATGACCCTGGGCGGATTGGCCCTGGTCATCGGGACGCTGCTCGACAACAACATCGTCGTGCAGGAAAACCTCCATCGCCATTTGCTCATGGGCAAGAGCGGCCGCGCAGCCGCCGAAGACAGCGCGATCGAACTGACGCTGCCCATCCTCGTCGCCACGATTTGTATTCTGATCGTCTATCTGCCGATCGTGTTCTTCTCCGGCATCATCAAGTATCTCTTCGTACCGCTGGCCATGACCGTGGCCTTTGCCATGCTGGCCGACTATGCCGTCTCCATGACCGTAACGCCGGTGGTGCTGGCGCGGCTCTATCAGCATGGGCATGGCACCGGTTCGCAGGAGGAAGAGGACGCCAAAGACTGGTTCCGCTTCGTGCTCGCGCTCTATGAACCGGTCCTCCGCGCCGGCGTCCGCTTCAAAACCTTCGTGATGATTCTGGCGCTGCTCGCATTGGTCGGCACCGGCGCATTGCTCCTGCCCAGACTCCATACCGAATTCTTCCCCAGGGTCGATGCGGGCAATTTCACGATGACGGTCAGTGCGCCGGAAGGTTCCCGCATCGAGAAGACCACGGCGATTGTCGCCGATCTTGAAAAAATCATACAGGACACCATCCCCAAGCAGGATCTGGAAGAAGTGGTCTCGAATACGGGGCTCTACTTCGGCGATGCAGCCCGCTTTGCCCCCAACACCGGCAACCATACCGCCTTTATCCTGGTGAATCTGGTGACCGGGCATGAAGGCCGTACCGACGACTACATCGCCACCCTGCGCACGAAAGTCCGCCAGGCGCTCCCCGGCGTGGAAGTGAGCTTTTCGACCGGCGGCATCATCAGCGACGTGCTGAACTTCGGCCTGCGCGCGCCGATCGACATTCAAGTGAAAGGCCCCCGGCTGGATCTCATTCGCCCGGTCGCCGAGCAGATCCGCGACAAGGTCGCGCAGGTGGCCAATACGAGCGACGTGCGCATCAAGCAGGGCAAGAGCTATCCGGAACTGCATGTGAACGTGGACCGGACGAAAGCCGCTTACTACGGCATCACGCAGGACCGCGTGATCGTGGACGTCATCACCGGCATCAGCTCGAACATCGCCCTGAGCCCCAATTACTGGCTCGACCCCAAAACCGCCAACGGCTATTACCTGCTCGCGCAATATCCCGAACAGTCGCTCACGAAAACGGAAGACCTGCTGAACATCCCGGTGATCGGCGCGCGGACCCCGCTGAATCCCACCTCGTCGCTCACGGCGGCCGGCAGCGGCGGATCGATTGTCGCGCTGCAAAATACACCGTTCGCCGGGCGCAACCTGGATCTCTCGAACGGCTTCTACGCCGCGGACGACCGGCGCGGCCCGCCGGTGCTGTTGCGCGATGTCGCCTCGCTGGAGATGAAGACCGGGCCGGACAGCGTGGACCATTACGATCTCTCCCGCTTGATCAACGTGCTCGTCACGCCGGTGGGTAACGATCTGGGCCACGTCGCGGCGGATATCGAGCAGGTGCTCGGCACGATTCAACTGCCGAAGGATGTGACGCTCGCCATCAAGGGCGAGGTCGCCAACATGCGCGGCGCCTTCAGCAACTTTGCGCTGGCCCTGCCGCTGGCTGTGCTGCTGATCTATCTGGTGATGGTCGGGCTGTTCCGCTCGATGATCGATCCGCTGATTATTCTGATCGCCGTGCCGCTCGGCTGGATCGGGACCGTCTTGATGCTGCATCTCACCGATACGTCCGTGAACGTGGAGTCGATGATCGGTACCCTCATGATGATGGGTATCGTCGTCTCCAACAGCATTCTCCTGGTCGATTTTGCCAACCGCATGGTGGAAGCCGGCGCCTCCGCCGAACAGGCGGTGCTGGAAGCGGGGAAGCGGCGCATCCGGCCGATTCTCATGACGGCGCTCGCGACGATTCTCGGCCTGCTGCCGCTCGCCCTCGGCTTCGGCGAGGGGAACGAAACAATGGTGCCGCTGGCCCGCGCGGTCGTCGGCGGACTCGCCGTCTCCACCGTGATGACGCTCTTGGTCGTGCCGGTGTTGCACGCGCTGGTGCTGGGGCGGCGTGTCCCCGCCGGCGCCGCTCCTGAACCGGCTGCGATGGAAGAGGAACGCTGAGGATGATGTTGAACCAGTCTGTCTGCTCCATGGCCGCCTTGTTGCTGATCCTTGCCGGTTGTCAGCGGGACGAACCGCCGCATAAAACCGACGGCGGCGCGGCTCCCACCGGAAGCGCCGAGAACGGCGCCCCAGTCGTGACGGACAACCAGCCGGTGGACGTGCAGGTGACGAAACCGGTCAGGCAGCCGCTGGTCTACACCATCACCCTGCCCGCCAATATCAGCCCGCGCTACCAAACGACCCTCTACGCCAAAGTCTCGGGCTATCTGAAGTGGATCGGCCCGGACAAGGGCGATCAGGTGAAAAAGAACCAGGTCGTTGCGATCATCGACGCACCGGAAGTCGAAGAGCAGTATCAACAGGCGGTCGCCGACTACAAGATCAAGAAGATCACGTTCGAACGATTGGACAAGGTCCTCCGCGAATCGCCGGACGTCATCGCGAAGCAGGATGTCGATGTGGCCGAAGCGACCTACGAGGGCGCGAAGAATCTCATGCAGCAGCGCGCCGCCATGCGCGAATACACGAAGGTGCGTGCGCCCTATGACGGGATCGTCACCGCCCGCTTTGCCGATCCCGGCGCCTTGATCCAGCTCGCCACCTCCTCCGCAACCAATGCCATTCCCCTGTTCACCGTCATGGACCTGGATACGGTGCGGGTCTACGCCAACGTGCCGCAAGACGAATCCTCCTGGATCACGCCAGGCAAGACCAAGGCCAGAGTGCTCTTGAAGGAACTGCCGGATCGCTCCTTCGCCGGCACGATCACCCGCTCCACACTCGCGCTCGACCCTTCCACCAGGAGTTTGCTGGTGGAACTCGACCTGCCCAATCCCGACCATGCGCTCCGCCCCGGCACCTACGCGGAACTGGCCCTGGACCTGCGCGAGATTCCCGACGCGCTGGTGCTGCCGCCGCAAGCGGTGATCAGCGGGCCGAAAGGCAAATCCGCCTTTATCATCGCACAAGGCAAGGCCAAGTCTGTGCCCGTGCAGACCGGCATCACGAACGGGACGTGGATCGAGATCACCAACGGACTCGATGGCTCTGAAGACGTCGTGGTGGTGGGAAAGCGACGACTCCTGGAGGGCAGCCCGGTGCAGACCTCGCCGTTCAAATTGCCCGAGGCCAAACGGTCCCAACAGAAATTCGAGCGGCGCTCAGCAGGCCAGCCGTCATCACCCGCGACACATGAAGGAGCCAAGCCATGATGACCACTCGATCGACCACGCTCGTCTTCACCATGATGCTGGCGATCCCCTCGCTGGCCATGGCTCAGCCGGCCGAGTCCAACGGCGCGGCCGACAAAGGCCGCTTTCTCGGCATCCAACAGGCGATTGAGACCGGCCTGCAAAACCATCCGATCGTGCGGGAAGCCAACGCCGGCCTCGCCGCTTCCAGCGCCAGGACCGATCAAACCAAGTCGCTCTACTACCCGCAAGTGTTTGCCAATGCCGATGGATCGGCAGGATCGGGGCGCATCAATCCCCGCTTCCTGATCGGCGGCGGTTTACTTCAGCCCAACTTGAGCAACTATACGGCCGGCGTGCTCGCCAGCCAGCGAATCTACGATTTCGGCTTCACCAAGAACCTGGTGGAATCGTCCCAATACGGCGAACGGGCGCAGGAGCAGGACGTCAACGCCCGGCGCGCCCTCGTCATCGTCTCTATTCAACGCAGCTACCTGAACAGTTTGAAACGGCTGCGGCTGGTGCACATCGCGGAAGAAACGGTGCGGGAGCGCGGCGTCATCACAAGCCAGATCGAGACGCTCTATCGGCAGCAGCTCAAGTCCAAACTGGATCTGGATCTGGTGAAAGTGGAGCTGGTGAATGCGGAGTCGCTGCTTGTCCGGAGCCGGAATGATTTGAAATCCAGCTTCGCCGACCTCAACCGCACGATGGGCATCGCCGGATCGGAAGACTACACGCTGGAAGACGTCACCACCGACGTGAAAATTCCTCGCGCACTGGGTGAGTTGATTTCCGACAGTCTGGGCCATCCGGAGTTGAAGCGGGCCAAGGAACAGACCGCGGCGGCTGAAGCGAAGAAACGGGCGATGAAAAGCCAATATCTGCCGACGGTCTCCGCCATCGCAAGCGGCGGCTATTACGATACCTTCGACCCCAACCGGAATGTTTCCACCGGCGGCTGGTGGGCGGCGGGCGGGATGGTCTCCATGCCGCTCTTTACCGGCGGGCTCATCGAAAACCAGGTGAAAGAAGCGGCCGCCCAGCAGGCGGCGGCCCAGGCCCAGAGCAGCAATATCGAACAGGCGCTCACACAACAGGTCACGAACGCCTATCTCGACACCGTGACGTTTGCGCAGCAAATCAAGCTGGCAGAGGAACTGGTGAAGACCGCGCAGGAGGCGCTAAGCCTGGCCAAGCAGCGCTACAAGCTCGGGCTCGGCACGATCGTGGAAGTCACGCAGTCTGAAGTGGGATTGACCACGGCGCAAACGAAGCTGGCCGAGGCGCAGTACGATTACAAGATCGCTGAAGTGACGCTCGCCTACGCCGCCGGCGGGAGTGCGCAATTGCAAATCGATCCGACTATCCGGTGACAGGATGGTGAAAAGGCCCGTCAGCTTCGTTCTCGCATCGCTCAGAGGCTGCGACGTACCGAGGCGTACGTCGCACCTCTTCGCTTGCTGCGGCCTTGCAGGCGGGACCTTTTGACCATCCTGGGGATGCGCTCAATACCCAACGATTCGCTTTGACCAATAGTACGATCAGTTCTCCGGCTGGCTGCCGGAGGTCGTGGAAGAGACCGCCGGAGGTGGCGGCAGTTTGCTGAGATCGATGACCACTTCGTCCGCCCCGTTGGCCAGCACCCCGTCGATCCAGCTGCTCTGCGTGCGCCGCATCGCTTCGTGCGGCTGGAAGAATAAATCGAACCCCTTCGCTGCCGTCGGCCGCATCGGATAGCGCCGGTCGTAGATCATCCCATAAGTGGGAATCCCGTAGACGATCTGCCAGTTCCCTAGAATCAGATGCAGCTCCGTCCCCTTCACGTACAGGCCGCCCGACGTCACAATACGCTTGGTCGAGGCCTGCGGCTCGCTCAGATAAAAGGTCACCCGCTCATTGGGCTTGGCCTGCGCCAACGCCTCCGCCAGTTGCACTGACAGAAGCGCAATCTCCTGATCCTGAAACGCCGCCTGGAACGGCGCGTCTCCCGCAATCCACTTCTGCAGCCAGATTCGGTGCTCTTGAATGACCAGCCCCTGCAACAGAGGCCGCAGCACTTCCGGCCCCAGCGCCGCCGGATGACTGTTGTGGCTCGGCGGCCACTCCACGAGGTAACCGCGATCCTCTTCCAGCCGCACATAGTTCACGGGATCTTCATAAATCGTCCGTGACGGCACCTGCGGAATGGCGCACGCAGCCAGGAGCGCGCACAAGAGTGCGCCTCGTGAAACGTGAAGCGTGAAGCGCAAGATGGACACGGGCCTCGTCATTGAGATCTGCTCCCCCTACGTTTCACGAACGAGGCTTCACGTTAGTCGGTCACCGTGACCGTCATCTCGACGCGTTCGAGGGGATTGTCGTTTCCGTCGCGTTTCATGCTGACGACTTTATCCGCCACGTCCATGCCGGTCACGACTTCGGCAAATACCGTGTACTGCCAGTCCAGGAAATTGGCGTCCGCCACGCAGATGAAGAATTGCGAGCCGGCGCTGTCCGGATCGTTCGAGCGGGCCATCGAGACGATGCCGCGCTTATGCGGCTTGCTGTTGAACTCCGCCTTTACTTTATGGCCGGGGCCGCCCATGCCGTGCATCGACCGGTCGGGATTCTTGCTGTTGGGATCGCCGCCCTGAATCATGAAGCCCGGAATGACGCGATGGAAGGTGGTGCCGTTATAGAAGCCCTTCTTCGCGAGATCCGTAAAGTTCTTCACATGGCCCGGCGCCACGTCGGGGAAAAACTTCAACACGATCTCGCCCAACGCCTGCCCCTTGCTCGCCACGCTGATCGTCGCCTTCGTCGTACTACCTGCGTCTGCCATATCCTGATCCTTTCCGTTAACAAGTTAGTGAGAAACTACCGAAGCTCTCCGACGTCATGAATTCTCTGCAGGCTGTTCAGAAAGATCGTCCAGCAAGGCCGCAGCGAGCAAAGAGGCGAGGCGTACGCTTCGGTACGTTGAGCCTCTGAGCGATGCGAGAACGCCGCTGGCGGTCTTTATCAACAGCCTGCCATTATCGAAAACGGAATGGCGGCGGGGCCAACCCCGCGTCCAATCCCTGATTCACTGCCACCCAGCTCTGTCCATCGTCGCTGCGAAACACCCCGGAACTCGTCCCGACGTACAGCGGCCCCGTCCCTCCTCCGGTCATCACTTGAATCGAGAGGTTCGTCAGCCCTTTATTCAGCGGCGTCCACTGCCGCCCCTTGTCGATCGTTTTGAAGATGCCGTTCCCCGTGGCCACGATCAGGCCTTCGTCAATGATCACGATGCCGCGAATGGAGTCGTTGGGCAGGGCGCGGCTGATCGCCTTCCAGCTGGCCCCGCCGTCTCCGCTTCGAAACACGCCGCCGTCGAAGGTGCCGGCATAGATCCCCTGCTCCCGGTCGATGGCCAGGACCCGGATGAAGTTCTCAATCATCCCCTCATGGTCCTTGAGACCCTGTTGCATACGGACCCATCCGGTGGCGTTCTGCTTGAACCGGAGAATGCCCTTGCCCGAGGTGCCCGCGAAGAGCGTGCCGTCGGTCGACCGCACCAGCGCATGGACCAGCACATCGTCCAATCCGGTGGTCACGATCGTCCATTTATCGCCGGCCGCGTTCAAGCGATAGGCTCCGCCCGACGTCCCGGCATAGAGCCCTTCGTTGGTCACCAGCAACGACTTGATCTCCAGCCGCTTCAAGCCGTCGTTGATCGACTGCCAGGACTTGCCCTCGTCTTTGGACCGGAACACGCCGCCGCGGAACGTCCCGGCATAGACCGCTCCGTCCCGCCCGGTCGCCATGGTCAGGATGAAGGGATCGTTGACGCCGGCGCCGACGCCCGTCCAGGTGCTCCCCCGGTCGCTGCTGCGAAAAATGCCGTTACCGAAGGAGCCGGCATAGATCGTATCTTTGCCGGAGAGTGTCAGCGCCTGCACACTCGCAATGGTCTGCCCGAACGGGCCGTCCGGCCCGAATGCGTCACCGCCCTGGATTTGCCCATGGGGCGACGCCATATCTACCGGCGGACCGGTCGGCTCCGCTCCGGTCGGAGGGACGGCCGGACCGCACAGCAGCACCGCAGCGGAAAAGAGAGCGGTCAAGAGTTTCATTGAGGCCCTTTCGTTATCGCATCCTGGTTCCGGCTGTTCCGATGGGCAGATCGGGGTCCAGCGGAAGATCGATCCCGCCATTGCCGTCTTTCCCGCGCCCGAACATCCAGGCGCCCAGGATCCCGATTTCATATAACACCATCATCGGCACTGCCATCAAGAGCATGGTAAAGAGCGTGGCGTCCGGTGTGACGATCGCCGAAATGATCAAGGCCGCCATGATCGCGTGCTTGCGATACTGCGCCAACTGTTTGGCCGTGATAACGCCGGCGACGGCCAGCAGGGTCAGAGCCAACGGCAATTCAAAGGCGCAGCCGAAAATCAGCAGGAACTTCACGTTGAAATCGATATAGGTCCCCACGCTCAATTGCGGCGTAATATCCCGATCCATGCCGAAGCTGACGAAAAAATCGATGACCAGCGGCAGAATGACCAGGTTACAAAAGACCAATCCCAGGATGAAGAGCCCGCCGGCCAGTAGGAAGAGCGGAATCGCCCAGCGCTGCTCTTTCTGCAACAGCGCCGGCTCGACGAATTTCCAGAACTGATAGAAAATCACCGGCAAGCTGACGATCACCGCCGACAGAAAGGACACTTTGATGGAGGCAAACAGCGCCTCAGTCGGGCCGTAAAACACCAGCTGATTGGGGAAGGGCCGGTTCAGCCAGGCGATCATATCGGCGGAAAAGGCGAAGGTCGCAATCAGCGCGGCCAGCAGCGTGGCCGCGATAATGATCAACCGCCGCTTGACGGTACTGATATGGGCGGCAAGCGGGTTGATAAACTGGGCCATGATGTGTGAGTACCCGGCCGCCGGACCGACCGGCGACCGGGACATTCCTTAATGCGCGGCCTGGGGGTCCCCTGCTCGCGATATTGACGGATCAATTCCGCCATCTTGTCTTTCATTGCTAGTTTTTCTTTTTGCAAATGCTTCTTCACGACTTCTTCCTGGGGCGTCAGCACATGGCGCCGTTGCAATTCGTTCAGCTCGCCGTCGAGCCGATGATGGGTCTCCTCAAGCGATTTAAACTCACGGCTGGTCTGTCGAAGCTGGTCCGCGAGTCCCTGTTCAGTCTGCATGCCACACCTCCTGGTCGGGTTAGTGAGCGGGAACTGAGCCCCCCTCGTTGACGGGCGCAGACCTGCGCCCGGAGCCGGCGGGGATCACAATCGGCTCCATTTCCATGAGCACTGCATCTTCGACTGGATTGGAATAATATGCGGGACGGACCGACACCTGCGTGAAGCCGAAGCGCCGGTAGAGCGCGACGGCGGCTCGGTTGGAGGCCCGAACCTCGAGGACGGCACGGGTCGCCGCCTGGGTGAAGCCGGTACGCAAGGCGGAATCCACGAGAGCCGCGCCAATCCCACGACGACGCATCTCTTCTGCTACGGCAAGATTCATCAGGCGCACTTCTTCAAACACGATCCAAAAACACAGGGAGCCGACGATCGCCCCATCCGTTGTCGCTGCCTTTGCTGCGTCACGCGCCACCAAAAAGTGTGCAAACTGGTTGCCGGTCAGTTCAGCCTCCAACATTTTGCGCGTCCAGGGGGACGAGAAGCAAGCTTCTTCCAGACGCAACAAATCAGGCAGATCCGCCAACGTAGCCGGTATGATCTGTATCGCGCTATCCACGCGTCTTTCCTGTCGACCTAGGCTGGCGTGCCGCCCTGGCAGCGGTTTTGGTGGCCACACGGGCCTGCCGACGGGCCACCGGCGAGACACCGCCGGACTGTTCGTAGCGGATTTCCGCTTCGGTTCGCTGCACATACAAGGGCGCCACATGATCGCCGGCAATCTCACCCCGAAGCAGCCGTTCGATTCCGGCCTGGCCAACGGTGACGGCCGAGGGTCGCACCGGGTCTCCGGAGGCCGGAATGATCGTGACGTCCGGGCCGAGCGCCGCTCGAATAGCGGGCTCCATGAGCGTCCACCCCTCCCCGAAGATGGTGGTCCCACCTGTGAGTGTCTGTGCCAGGGCCTGCGGAGAACCGACATGCTCGGAAACGAGACGCTCCAGACGATCGGCGCCCCAACGAAACACCGCCCAATAGATTTCATCTTTGCGGCTGGGAAGCACCGGGCAAATCAGGCCGGATGTGCCTCTGAGTGACCAGGCCATGGCTTCCAACGTCGGGACCAAGACTAGCGGGAGATCGGTGGCCGCCCGTAAGCCCAGCAAGGTCGCCGTTCCCACGCGCAGACCAGTAAACGAACCAGGCCCGATGGAGCACACCAGCCCGTCTAACTGCGTGAGCATGAGTCCGGATTTCGCCAGGAGCCGGGTGATTGTCGGTAACAAGAGCGTGCCATGCGCGCCGGTAGCCTCCTGATCTTCCTGCGCCAGAACTCTGTCGTCGTCGAGGAGCGCGACGCTCTGCCACGAGGTTGCCGTTTCGACTGCCAGCACCTTCATGACGCCGACTCCGGCGCTGACGGTCGGCGTGAGACGCGCCCAAGCTCTTCGCTCTTTAACTCCTGATTGGAAATGATTTCATGGAAGGTGACCTGCACACTGCCCTGCCCTCGCCCGTCTTCCAGAGAAATCTTAAAGGGACGCAACAGACGGGCATCGGGACTGCCATTGGCCGGGAGCGCGGTTTCCCCGATTGAGCGAAAATCCTCGTACTGGATGGAGGCATCCATTTCTCCGGCGCCGTTCAACCGCTCCTCCTGCACCACCAACAAGGTACGGCGATCAAACCACATCCGCCGGAGCAAGGGCCGGTCGGTCGAGGCCGCACCGGGGCGCGGACCAAACACATCCAATCGATAGCGTGTTCCCTCTTCGACCAGCTTCGTCGTCTCGTCTTTCCCGATTGCACTGGTGCCCAGCACACCGCCCATGGCCCATACACTGAGCTCGAACGGCCGGGCCAGCTTGCCCATCTCGCTCATGTCCGACTGGCGGCCGCTCAACACCCGTCCCATCGTCGGCAATCGCAACATGTACAGCTCATCGGCCTGGACAAATTCAAAGAGTTCGCCGCCGATCGGCGTAAA